>JADEYI010000168.1_pt1 | contig 121488 bp, 91 predicted proteins | sample 8542331 | NCBI WGS metagenome assembly JADEYI01 (sample SAMN16510988, study PRJNA670497) | mine drainage metagenome | isolation source: biofilm near Copperflume 1 | place: Germany: Marsberg coppermine Kilianstollen | collected 2018-02
CCGAATAAGAAATTTCTCGGATAAAAAGTAATTGTACTTCACCGTTCGCTTACTTTGCAAAGCATACTCTTTAAAAAAGACTGAACGTTCTTTCAGTCCTGTAGTTGTAAACTCTTCGTAACACATCTCAAGTAAGATTTTATCATTGAAGTAATAGTCACAGTAGTTGGCCTTGCAGGCAAAAGGATACTTCATCACTTTTTTTATATCAGTAAAAAAAAGATTCCCCTCAACTCCTGTTTTGCCAATCATTAGTATATTGTCATTTGGAGCATAAGGCGCCAAGCTAACTATGCTCTTATCTTCTGTCAAAAGGATGTTTCCTTTACTATTATAGACAAACAACCCACTATCTGGATTTACGATGTAATTTTTTCCTTCATTTGTAATGTAGAATTCAATAACATCAAATTTGTCAGGGGTGCGAAGCTTTTCAATAACTTTACCCGAGGGATCAATTTTATAGATTATATTATCTAACCGATTCGGGATGTAGAAATAGCCGTCTTTCTCATAAAAAGAGACCGGAACATAACCTCTGAAATCATCTAATGAATTTATCTTTTCATTATTTGAATTTACAAAAAAATCTGAAAGTTTAATTCTAAATAACACGCTACCTGTTATACTTTGTTTTTCGTGTAAAGTGTCAACCTTTGTTTTAGTATTTACCGTATCTTTAGTTTTTTCAGGCATACATGGCATGAAGAAAATACCAAGCAACAAGAGGGTCGGATAGAATCTATAAGAGAAGTTCATATTTTTTTGTTAAGGCCGTAAAGTAACAAAGCCGGTAACTTTGGCGCCTGTCCCACCAACCTCCATTTGCCGGCTAAATCAACAGTAAGCTTTGGCAAGTTAGTAACCTTATCTAATTTTCTGAGTTTGATTAGATTCAGAACTTGCCGCCCCCTTGTAGGCGCGTTTGTAACGCGAGCCCACCCATTATTACCGTGTCGTCAGGTCTTCCGACCTGACGTATTGCAACCCCAAGTTAGTGTTGGTCAGTTGTCGTTGTGTCGCCTGACCAACGACATGCTGCGTGAGTAGTTGATTCAAAGTTTTCTTTTCTTAATATCTTCGTGCGTAACATCAGTTCTTAATTTCGCTTGGTGCCGGGGCAAGAGCACTTTTCAAAATCTCAGCACGCAATAAACACAGGGCGTTGGTGGCAAGCCACCCATCTCCGTGGACAGAGGCGTTGAAACCGATTAAAATTCGACAAAAAAGACATTTTTTAAAGTTTCACTTTCGGGCAACTTTTCTTCTATTTGGCACGTGGATAAAAAGAAGAAACAGCGGACGATTATTTTCTATAAGAACTACTTTGACGGCTTCTTCAGAGAACAAAAGCAAAGGGTAAAAGATAAAATTATCAAATTATCTGGACTTTTGACTTGATTGAAGAACTTCAAAGAGTTCCCGAACTTTTGTAAAAAATGCAAAGCCAATGGTAGCCTCTTCCGTCAAGCTTTGGGAGGATTTAAAAGAATCAGCCTAGCAAGTTCGCATGCATAAGGCGGGAAAAATTAAACTGAAAACTGCTCAAGAACTTCTGAGTGAGTTATAATATAATTCTGACTTTTCGTTTTGAGAAAGAACTCAAGCGACTTGTGAGAAAACCTAAACCTTAAATAAATGACGCGAAAATATTTGCGTCCTTCTAAAATATCGAAATGCCACCATGCATTCCTACGGAACGAGTTTCCGATCATTACTTTTGATTTTACCCACCCAACGCTCCGATAGGAGCGAGTTGGTGGGTAGAAAAGAAGGAGGTAGTAAATTAACGTTCCGTAGGAACGTTTCGTGAGAAACTAAGATTTGGGAGGCGCTCCATCATTTTGATTGCTCGTAAATTCGTTGTGTTCTCAAGCACATTCCTTTTTACCTTTGGAAAAAGCAAACAGCCTTGGCTCCTCTCGAAGTTTTAAAAAAGTATTGGCACTATTCCGCGTTCCGTTCGCCACAGGAAGAAATTATATCTTCTTTTCTGGATGGCAAAGATGTGATGGCAATTCTACCCACTGGCGCGGGAAAGTCCGTATGCTTTCAGGTGGCATCGTTGATGAAAGAGGGCGTTTGTATTGTAGTTACTCCTCTTATTGCACTCATGCAAGACCAGGTGCAGCAACTAAAGAAGCGTGGCATTCAGGCTACAGCAGTTCATTCCGGTTTGAACCGAATGGCAATTGATATCGCCCTTGATAATTGTGTCTATGGCAAAGAGAAATTCCTCTATGTCTCCCCTGAACGTTTGCAGACTGAAATGTTTCAAGAAAGGTTTAAGAAAATGAATGTCAACCTGATTGCCATTGACGAAGCGCACTGCATTTCACAATGGGGCTATGACTTTCGCCCTCCGTATTTGTTGATTGCCGAGTTGCGCGAACTTAAACCAACTGTGCCGTTCATGGCAGTAACGGCTTCGGCAACCAAACAAGTTCGGGATGATATCATTGAAAAACTTCAACTAAAAAATCCATCCCTTTTTCAAAAAAGCTTTGCGCGTGAAAATCTCTCTCTGGTGGTTCGGAAGACTGAGACCAAGGAGAAGAAATTATTAGAAATTTTAAGGAAGGTGCCTGGCGCGGCTATCGTTTACGTGCGTTCGCGAAAAGCGACTGAGTCGATTGCCAAGCTTTTGATCCAAAACAAAATCCCAACCACTTTCTATCATGCAGGGTTAGATGCCGAAGAGCGATCGAAGCGACAGAAAGAGTGGATAGAGAATCATGTCCGTGCTATGGTCGCCACGAACGCCTTTGGCATGGGTATCGACAAGCCCGATGTTCGCACAGTAGTGCATCTCGACTTGCCGGAAAATATGGAATCCTATTATCAAGAGGCGGGTAGGGCAGGGCGCGATGGTAAGCGAAGTTACGCGACCATTATCTTTCATGAAGTGGATGTGCTGGGACTCAGAAATAAAACGGAGTTGGCACAACCCGGTCTCGACTATGTAAAGAAAATTTATCAGGCACTTGCAAATTTCTACCAGCTTGCCATTGGGAGCAGCCAGGGTGAGGCTTACGATTTTGATCTCGATTCATTTTCCAAGCAATTCAATTTGAAGCCAATGGCCGTTTATCCAGCATTAAAAAAAATGGAAGAGTTTGGATTGGTGCAATTAAATGAAGGTTTTCACCGACCTTCGCGGATTCATTTTACAATTGATAAAAAAAGGATTTATGAGTTTCAAGTAGCCAATGCTCGATTTGATCCGATCGTCAAGTCGCTCCTGCGATTGTATGGCGCTGAACTATTTTCTGATTTTGTAACTATTTCTGAAGGTCATCTGGCCAGTGCGTTAAAGCTGAGTTTGCCAGAAGTTAAATTAGAATTGGAAAAGCTCCACCGACTTCAACTTCTGATTTTCGAACCCACTTCCAATTCGCCCCAGATCGTCTTTGTGTTGCCTCGTCAAGATGCCGATCATCTTCCGATTGATAAAAAGGAAATGGATAGGCGGAGAACACTTCATTTCGACAAGATGGAAGCGATGATCAATTATACTGAACAAACGCACCGTTGCAGGATGCAAGTGATTCAGGAGTATTTTGACGAGATCACGTATGAAACCTGTGGAATATGTGATGTCTGCATCGATAAGAAAAAGAAAGATAATTTAAGTATGCTTAAGGACTATGGGGAGCAAATCCACTACCTCCTTAATAAAAAGCCTTTGCCGGTTGACGAATTAGAGAAGGCTGTCTCCCCAAAAGACAAAGAGTTGTTTATCGAAGTAGTACGGGAGCTGGTCGATGCCGGAACGATTTTCTATGATGAGCACTGGGTGTTGCATCGGAAATGATGCTGATTGCTGATATCCAGAATCCAAAAATGCGTAACTTTGAGTATTATAAAAATTTGGGCATCACAATAAAAAAGTTTACCGTAAAACCTTCATATTCGTCACCGGAAAAAATAATCGTTGATTTTATGATCGATTCTGGGGCGGTTTATAGTTTAGTGCCGAAGGTACAATTGGAAAAAATGGGCATAGTTCCGTATAAGACGATGGATTTTTATTTGACCGATGGCACTAAGATTACAAGGACAGTGGGAGATGCTTATTTTGAATATGAAGGCGAAGGAGGTTCTGCTCCTGTCGTTTTTGGTGAAGAAGGAGACGAGCCTTTGCTGGGTGCTACCGCACTGGAAAGTTGTGGACTCGTCCTGAATCCCTATCGAAGAGAAATATATCCGATGCGAATGTTGATGCTTTAAATTAAGACGGGTGACAATTAATACTTTAAAATCGCGTATATACTGCAATAGTTTAACCGAATATAGCCGCAGGAAAACTAGGGAGGTCATGATAGGTGATGTGCCGATGGGAGGCGATAACCCTATCCGCATCCAATCGATGACGACTATTGACACCATGGACACGATGGGTTCGGTTGAGCAGACGATCCGGATGGTAGAGGCAGGTTGTGAATACGTTCGTATAACAGCGCCAAGCATCAAGGAAGCGCAAAACCTTCAGGTAATCAAAGATGAACTAAGGAAAAGAGGCTACAAAGTGCCCCTGATAGCCGATATCCATTTTACCCCAAATGCAGCCGAACTCGCGGCTCGTATTGTTGAAAAAGTCAGGGTAAACCCAGGAAACTATGCCGATAAAAAAAGGTTTGAAGAAATTGAGTATACCGATGCATCTTACGATGAAGAACTCGAACGGATTCGAAAGAAGTTTACACCACTGGTAAAGATCTGTAAGGAATATGGCACAGCCATGCGCATAGGCACGAACCATGGCTCCCTTTCCGATCGCATCATGAGCCGCTATGGCGATACCCCACTTGGAATGGTGGAGAGTGCGCTAGAGTTTTTACGGATCTGTGAAGATTTAAATTATTATAATATTGTGCTCTCTATGAAAGCCAGCAACCCACTGGTGATGATCCAGGCGTATCGGTTGTTGGTGCAAAAGTTGGATGAAGAAAAGTTTCAACCCTATCCGCTGCATCTTGGTGTTACGGAGGCTGGCGATGGCGAAGACGGACGGATAAAATCTTCGGTGGGAATTGGCACTTTGCTGGAAGACGGACTAGGGGATACGATTCGGGTGTCGTTAACAGAGGAGCCCGAGGCCGAAGTTCCGGTGGCTCAACAATTGGCAGATCGGTATGTCAATAGAAAGGCAAGCCTGTTCATTCCTGAGCTAAAGCATTATCCCATTAATCCATTTGCTTACAACAGAAGACTTACCTATGAAGTAGTTAATATTGGTGGCCATCAGGTTCCAAGGGTAATAGCTAATCTCTCCAACAAGGAAAAAATTACCCCGGCTTCGCTTTTTTCCTTGGGCTATCATTACTCTGTTCCACTAGATAAATGGAACATTAGCGACATGGCCTGCGACTTTATTTTTGTGGGCGATCGAAATATAGATTTTGATATTCCAGGCACCCTTGGAATTATCTACAACTTTGGTTCGTGGCTCAACAATAAGAATAGCGAAAGGGCTTATCCTTTATTTACTGGTGTTCAATATTTAAATTCAAATGAAGTTTCTCCTCATTTGAATTTTGTTCAAGTTCAGTTGGCCGAGGTTACGAATGATTTGGTGACCAAACTTCAATCTGATACAACGGCAGTATTGATTATTTTGACAAGCAATGATCACGGCCTGGCCGAACTTCGAAGATTGTTCGTGGAGTTGATAGAGCGCTCCTGCAAGACACCGGTTATCATTAACCGCTCCTACAACATGCTTCTTATGGAGCAATTTCAACTATACGCTGCTACCGATGTCGGTGGATTATTGATTGACGGCCTGGGCGATGGTGTTATGCTTGATGTTTTAAATGGCGTTTCAGATAAGATCGTGAACGAAACAGCGTTTAATATTTTGCAGGCTACGCGGACCAGGATTTCGAAGACAGAATACATTTCGTGCCCATCGTGTGGCCGCACCCTTTTTGATTTGCAGGAGACGACCGCAAAGATTCGTTCGCGTACCAGTCACCTGAAGGGAATTAAAATCGGGATTATGGGTTGTATAGTAAATGGCCCGGGTGAGATGGCCGATGCTGACTATGGGTATGTCGGTTCTGGCCCTGGACGCATCACGTTATATCGTGGAAAAGAAGTAGTAAAACGAAATGTGCCTTCGGCTCAGGCGGTAGATCAACTGATCGATTTAATTAAAGAAGATAGCAATTGGATAGAACTTCAGGAGACTGTTAAAATTTAAGAGAATGGAAAATCAACAAAGTGAAAAGAAAAAATTATCGTTTAAAGAATTTTTCTCCTTAGGCGAAGTGGGTGGCTATTTTTTTAGAAAAAAAGATCCGAACCGTCCTTCCAATATCAACATAAAAATGATGCATGGGGTTAATAAAATCTCGATCGTTATTTTTTTGTTAGGTGTGATTTACATCATCCTTAAACGGTTGTTGTGAATCTTGAATCTTTTCGTGATTACTGCCTGAGTAAGAAGGGGGTAACCGAAGAGTTTCCTTTCGGAATTAACACCCTCGTCTATAAGGTTGCTGGAAAAATGTTTGCGCTCACCGATGTAGATAGTTTTGAAAGCATCAATCTTAAATGTTTGCCGGAAGAGGCCGTTCAACTTCGAGAGCACTATGAGGCGGTGCTACCTGGCTACCACATGAACAAGAAGCATTGGAATACCGTGGTTATGGATGGTAGCATTCCTGATCGTTCGCTAAAGGAGTGGATAGATCAATCGTACAATCTGGTGGCACTAAAGAGTGAACGAGGGAAATCAAAATCCAAGGTTAAGAAGTGACCCGGTTCTCAAAATGTTGTAATACCGTAGCATTTTTCACATCTTTCGGATTACTTAGGTTAATTTTTTACTTTTACAGATTGTGATCACCACATTGGAATGACTCGGGCTTTAGTCTTCTGTCTTGCGTGCGTCTTCGCGCTAATGGGCTGCAGTGTGCAGCGTACGATATGCCCTGCTTATCAAAGTGCCTTCATCTTCGATAAGTCGGTCGAGAAAAATACTTTTGTTTTATACAACGAGAACAACCAGCCGCAAGAAGTATTGGCGAGCAATAGCAAAAGCCTCACGTTGCCGGCACGTGATTCCAGTTGGGATAAAAGCGCAGTAATTCAAGCCCCGGCCCTGCCTTTCCAGAGGCGCGTAAAAAAGGGCAGGTACCTGCTGCTGTCGCCCAAAACCTATAAAAAAGCTTTGCGCGCGTTGCAAACCGTGCCGATGAAACCCGTTTATCCCAAGAAGGATCAAGATTCGTTGGACATCAAGAAAGCCCTTGATAGCGCAGCTCGAAGTATAACAGATACCCTAACCGTTTCCGCCACCCCGCGCGCAGAAGATCAAGGAGGAGATGGCGTGTATGTCATCAGCAAAGCAAAGGAAAAATTCAATGTCGACCAGGATAATTACATGTGGTATTTTCGCGATGTCTTAGTATTGCCTGATGTTCGGTTGGCCATGGAAGGCGCTGACGGAGAGAAGAAAGCCACAGCTGCTGCAGGAAAAGCGAAAGGAAACATTTTTCAAAAACTGTTTGGGATCTTTAAGAAAAAACCAAAGGTTAAAAGTGATTCATCCACTGTTGCCCGTCAGGAAGTTTCCCCTACCGATTCGACCACCACAAGTAATTCGCAGCCCCAAGTGAAAAAGAAAAAGGGAATTGGAGGGTTATTTAAAAAGAAAGCTAAAGTGAATCCACCACCTATAAAAAAAACAGAAGGGAAGAAGGAGGATGATGGCTTTTAAAATTCTTCTAAGTTGAGCACTTTCAAGCAACAGCCCCTGAGTCCAGCGACCAAAACTGAGCACTGATTTCCAACATTTATTTTAGACTTTACTTCACCGCAATAATTCTTACCTCAACTCTTCTTCCTTCTTCTTTCGAAACAGTCTCATCTTTGGTTGCGCCATAGCCCTTGGCAACAATCCTTCTACGCACAATACCTTGATGGTTGAAATAATCGAGTACAGCGATGGCTCGTTTGTTAGAAAGCTCACGGTTAGCCTCTTCCGTACCCTCAGCGGAGGCAAAACCAGAAATCTCTATACCGAGTTCGGGATTAGAATTAAGCTCCTTCAAAATATCATTAAGCTGAACATCGTATTGACCTTTCAAATCACTTTTGCCTTGGTCGAAAAATATTTTTACGAATTTGTCTAGTAAACCTTTATCGTGTGAAGCGGATTTGGCAATTGCACTCTTCTGTTGTTTTGCCTCTTCGGTGACTACCATGGTAGGCAATGAAAACACAGTCTTTCCTTCTACTTTTTTTTGTTCGAACTTACTTTCATCACTTTCATCATAATAGTAGGTTCGCGAGGCCACTTCAATTTTAGAATTTTCTTTTTCATTAAAGTTTACCGATTCAATAGGATTTTGTTGTTCAATTAAACTTACCAAATAGTTGATTCCTTCCTGATCATTGGCGGCCATCAGGTCGAGCATCATGTCATAGGGATCAACGTTTCCGCTTTTTACCAATTGCGACTCGTGTGTTTTACGTAAATCATTTTTTACGTTTTGTTGGGTATCGTAGAAAGCATTTTTTACAAGTACCTCTTGCCCGACCACAACATCAAATTGTTTGATGGTTTTCAAACTAATCTGTTGGAACAATTCATAGAAATAATCTTGATTGGGAATATTGACATTCAGTGTATAGGGTAGGAAGCCTTCCGATTCAATCACCACATCGTAGTTTTTGGCCGGGGGTAAGATGATCAAATAATCTCCGGTTTTCGGATCGGGATTGTAAACAAATTCTACTTGCTTTTTAGAGTCTTTGTCAATCACATACATTTTCGTTGGTATCGGCTTGCCGGTTTCTGCGTTGATGATTTTTCCTTTTAACAGGGTAAGCGGAACGGTGGTTGCGTTTTCAGGCATGTCAATATAATATATGTCCTGACTACCCTGCCCGCCTTTTCGATCTGAAGAAAAATATGCTCGCTTTCCATCGGCCAACAAGGTGAAGTAATTGTCGTTGGCAGTAGTATTTATAGGGTAACCCATATTTTCAGGCTTTGTCCACTTCCCATTTACCAAATTTGATTTGAAGACATCGTTGCCTCCCATGGTATTATGACCATCCGAAGTAAAAAATAAAGTCTTTTGGTCAGGGTGTATGAAAGGCGCATCTTCGTTAGCAGGGGAATTGATTTCGGGGCCTAGATTTAAAGGCGCACTCCACTTGCCATCGGCTTTTAGTTCAGTTTTCCAAATATCAAGCCCACCCTTGCCACCGTTTCGATTGCTAGCAAAATAAATTGTCTTTCCGTCAGGGGTAATGCTGCAAGTGGTTTCCAGCGCTGGTGAATTGATGCTTCCGGCAAGCAGGCTTGGTTTCGACCAGCCCTCTCCATCTTTCGTGATTTGATAAAGGCTGCCCGGGTCAGTTGTTCCACCAATGAAGATCAACATCTTTTGGCCGTCAGGCGAAATCCCTGCTGTTCCCACATTTTTGTCCGTTGAAATAGGAATGGCTACTGGGTTAGACCACGCGCCAGCTTTGTTGTACGAGACGTAGACTTCTTCGATGAACTTATCTGCTGAACGGGTGCGTCCGGTGTTGGGACGCAGAGCGGTAAAGGCAATTACACTTTCATCCGCAGAAACCGTTGGGTTATATTCTGTGTAAGCTGTATTTACAGAAGTGGAAAAGCTGTGCACCGTAAAATTACGAGGAACTCCCATAAGGGCAATGGCATTGTGACATTCTTCTATGGCCTTCTCAGCCTTAGCTTTTGCCTTAAGGTCGGCTTTTACCGAATTTTTGTAGGCCATAAATGTTTCCAAAGCTTTATCAAGTTGCTCATTCTTTAAATAGAGCTGACCCAAATCATAGGATAGAGATAGGGGTAGCCCCTTACCTTCTTTTGAAGCTTTTTCAAAATACGGAATCGCCTTCACTTGATCATCAATGCTTTGTGCTTTGTCATAGCAAGTTCCGGTTTGATAAAAAACGAGCGGATCATTCACACCCGATTGGAGGGTTTCCAAGAACAAGGGTAAGGCTTGATCAAATTTCTTGAACGAAAAAAGCTTCTGTGCTTCGGCCAATTTCTTGGTATCCTGAGCAAAAGCTGTTAGCGAAGCAAACAAAAAGGCAGCGCTAGATAAATAGATAGGGAGGGAGGTTATTTTCATTTTTTGCAAGAAAGATTATTGTGATCGCGAGAAAAATTCTATTTGTGTCAATTCCTTGCAATGCAAGGAATTTTCGACAAACGACAAAATTGATTATTAAATATTTAGTCGAAGTTATGAACAATTACCGAAAAACTATTTAATAAAGATATTTGGCTTTGTGTGTTTGATTTTCAAACATGTTATTATAATTTCACTTTTGTTGCTTTTTTCGGTAAATTGTTTAAACTTTAAAAGTTAAACCTAAAAACCAATGTTAAGCCGCGTGTGGAAAATGCTCGATGTAGAGCCCAATGAAACTGGGCCAGTGGGTTTATTGCTCATCATGAGTTTTTTAATGGGACTGTTTCTGGCCTGTTTTGCAGTTGCCGCCACTACGCTTTTACTGAACCTGCCCGACTTTAGCGAAAAGAATGACCTTCCAATTGTGCTGGTTTTTTCTGGGGTATTCGGGATCATCGCCACCGTATTATATAATTTTTTGCAAGGCCGGATTTCATTTTCTGCTTTGGCCATGTTCAACCTTATACTCGTGGTTGTTTTTACAGGGTTTATTGAGTACAGCCGCAATCTTGTTCAAGATGCTAAATTGCTTTACCAGTTTGGCTTTACCTTAATCTTGCCTTTTACTTTTCTTGTTCAACTCGTTTTTTGGGGTGCGTTTGGGAGGATGTTTAACGTTCGCGATGGGAAAAGACTTATTGGGAGTGTGGATGTGGGCACAGACATTGCTTCGCTTATTGCTTTTTTTACTATTCCGGTTTTACTGGCTTCAGGTGTAAAAGTTGAAACCCTTTACACGATTGCACTTTTTAGCATCATTGCCTATACCATTGTTTTTTTTATACTCAGTCGTAGGTATTTAGGTGAAAGCTCAACTGCCATTGCTGAATCCGAAATCAAAAAGCTTTCTATTGGTGAGTTCCTCACCAACAAATACATTATGGTATTGGCCGTTTTTATCATTGTTTCGCTGACCGCCCTTCGGTTTGTTGATTATTCCTTTTACAACGCAGTTACCGTTGAGTACCTTGATAATGATTCCCTTGCCAGTTTCCTTAGTCTTTTTGAAGGTACAATTGTGATCCTCAGCTTTGTCTTTACCACCTTTATCACCGATCGTATTGTGGAGGATTATGGATTGCGGGTGGCTATGATTATTAACCCGATGGTTTTGATTCTTTTTACAACTGCTGCATTTGCGCTAGGATCTTTCTTTGGCTTCGATGTATTGGTTTCAGGCAAAAGCGCAATAATTTACTTCTTCCTGGCCATTGCAATGAGCAAGCTTTTACTCAACTCATTGCGCGATGCCCTTGACACGCCAGTGTTTAAGTTTTTTTACGTGCCTATAGACAAGTCATTAAAAATTGACGTCCAAACGAAAATTGAAGGTTTTGTTTTTGCACTTGCCAGTACGGTGGCAGGAGGGTTGATCGTGGTGATCAATCAATTTCCCATTTTCAATCTGTTATCTGTTACTGCGTTTACCATTGGGTTGGTGATCATCTGGTATTTTGTGGCAAACCGAATGTATAGGGGCTATCGCGAAACCTTGCAATCTTCCTTAATCAAAAACAAGGAAGCCGTAGAGAAAGATATTGTAAAGGAGTATACCATGGATAGTGTGCTCGACAAAGAAGTAAAAAGCGATGCCGAAAGCAAAGTAATTTACGGCCTAAAATTAATGGAGAAATTGGAGCCTGCCCTTTTTGAATCCTCCATCGTTCAACTTTCCGAAAGTAAAATAAAAATGGTGCGTCAATTTGCGCTCGACAAGATTCAGGAACTGGGGCTGGTACCGGAAGAGAATAATGAGATAAGGGGTCTTGCCTCACAGGCTGCAGGGGCGGCCGAAGACAGCGATTTGCTTTCCATCTCGCCCGATAAATTAATGAAGCTGAGTAAGTCCATAAAACAAAGCGACCGGATGTTGGCGGCCAAATTCATGCGTAAACTGACGAACAACAAAACGATCTTCATTTTACTTGAATTAATGCGGGATGCTGATCCCAAAGTTCGTAATGAAGCGATTCTTACCGCTCGAAAAGTGAAACGTCAGGAGACTTGGAACGTGCTCACCGAGATGCTCTCCTCTCCAATCTATTCTCATCAGGCTGCCTCCGCGCTGAAAGAAGCAGGTTTACCAGTGTTAATACACCTCGATACGGCCTTTCATAAATCGGGACAAAGTGATCTGGTGATGGTTAAATTGATCCAGATCATGGGGCATATAGGAGGTAAAGAAGGCCTCCAAATGTTGTGGAAAAAAATTGATTACCCCGATAAGCGAATTGTTAAGCAAATTCTCTACGCCCTCCGGTTTATCAACTACCAGGCGACAGACCGCGAAGCACTTGCCGTGAAGGATTTATTGGATACGGAGATGAGCAAGACACTCTGGAACATTGCTGCATTGGATGAATTACCAGAAGAGCCGATCTATGAATATTTAAGGGATGCGCTGCGCGAGGAAATCAGAGACAATTATGAACACCTCACCCTCTTACTCTCCTTGTTGTATGATCCAGAGTCTGTTCAACTGGTAAAGGAAAATGTAGAAGTAGGAACCCCTGATAGCATCCAGTATGCATTAGAATTATTAGATTTATTTGTAGACAACGACCTGAAACCAAAACTTATCCCGTTGCTCGATGACTCTTCCACGGAAGATAAATTAGAAAAACTTCAAATTTATTTTCCCCGCGAAAGCTATAACCCTGTTCAGACTATTAATTACATCCTTAACCGCGATTTTAATTTTAATAATCGGTGGACAAAAGCTTGCGCGGTTCATGTAACCGCTTACGTGGATGGATTTAGGGTGAGCCGGGGACTGATTAGTCAGATGTTTAATCAGGACAAGTTGCTGCAAGAGACCACCGCTTGGGTAATTTATAATAAAGATAAGCAAGCCTATAACACCATTTCTGAAAGGCTTCCTTATAAAGACAAGAAATTCCTGGACTCAGCGATCGAAAACAATCAACTCCTGGACGGCTTGGACGATGGATTTTTCCTTTTTATTGAGATGGTGATGTTTATCAAGAAACTGCCTGCATTTAAAAATATAACAGGCAAAGTCTTAAGCGATCTCTCCGATAAAATCGTTCCGGTTACCCTAAAGACACGCGAAACTTTAAAGATCAATACGGATGATGCTCCAATCTTAATTGTAGCCTCAGGAGAAGTAAGATTGAAAAAGGACAAGGAAGAAATAGTCACGCTGAAAACCGATGATGTATTTGGTGATCTTTTTCAGGAAGGCCGGGTTTCTAAAATTACAGAAGTGGAAGCACTGGAGCGTTCGGTTCTCTTTAAGATTGAATTGATAGATTTTTATTTTGTCCTGGCAAGCCACCATGAGTTAGCGCAAGGACTTATTCATAATGTGACCGAAAAGAAAAAACAATTAGCCTAACGATTTCGCTATGACAGACATTGACGTATTGATCACTTTCGCTGAGAAGGATAATGAGACTGAAAAGAAAAGTGAGCAAGGATGGGTAACACAATTCAGGAAATTTTTGGAACTGATGCTTTTTCAAGTGTTGGGTACAAAACCTGTGATTGTGATCAAGTCAGAATTTGACACCGCCACCGCCCCAGCCATGGACAACGCTTCCATATTAGTGTCGGTGCTCACCAAGGATTTTGTTCAATCAGGCCGATGCCTTGATTTGGTGGAAACTTTTTATAAGAACACAGCGAACTCACCCGTTAACCAAGTTTTTAAAGTGTTGAAAGCCCCTCTGACTTTGCAAGAGCAACCACCGCGCCTTCGCGATTCCATAGGCTATGAGATGTATCAATTGGATGATGAAACAGGCGAAATGAAGGAATATTTAGATTTCTTCAGCCAGGAAGCGGAGAAACAATACTGGATGAAGCTGGTGGATTTGGCGTATGACATTCATGAATCATTAGTCACTTTGAAAGAAGGAGAAGGCAAAACTGCAGGCGTAAAAAATATTTATAAAAGAAAATCGATTTACCTCGCTGAGACCGGCCACGACCTATCCGTACAACGTAATATAATCAAGCGAGAATTACAGCGCCATGGCTTTATTGTTTTGCCTAACCACACGTTACCTACACGTCTTGCAGAGTTGGAAAGAGAAATTAGGAAAGACCTGAAAGATTGTTCGCTTTCAGTTCATTTGATTGGAAGTGCCTATGGTGAAATTCCGGATGGCGCAGATCGATCCATTGTGGATATTCAAAATAAATTGGCTGCAGAAACTGCCGTGGAGAAGCGGACAACAAAAGAAGAGTTTTCACGCCTGATTTGGATAGCGCAGAACTTGAAAAATGCAAGCGACCGTCAAAAGGCTTTCATCGAAACGATCAGGCGCGATACAGAAGCACAGGAAGGGGCAGAGATATTGCAAAACCCTCTTGAAGATTTTAAAAATATCATGCGCGAGGAACTGGTGGATGCCCAAGACCGGATGATACCAGAATCAGAAGCCAGCAAATCCATTTACCTGGTACACGACCGGATTGATCATACGGAAGTAGAACCGATCCGTCACGAACTGGAAAAGTCAGGCTTTAAAGTGCTCCTGCCAGCTTTTGATGGTGAACTACTTGAAGTACGCAAAAAACACATTGATAACCTTCGCAATTTCGATGGAGCGATTATCTATAAAGGAAAAGTGAACGACCAGTGGGTGCGCATGAAAATACTGGACTTACTGAAAGCACCGGGCTTTGGTCGCAACAAACCCATCAAGGGAAAAGCTTTGGTAGGTGTGGGAAACATTGAAAGTTATAAAAACCAGAATCTTACTTTAATAAACACCGACTCTAATAAGTCGATGGAGAATTTGAAGAGTTTTTTACAAGAATTTAAAGCATAAAAGTTATGAGCCAAACCGTAGATGAATTGCTAGGTGTTCCTTCCGCCATAGGAATTGACAATCCCTTTCCGGGTTTGCGTCCTTTCAAGGTCGAAGAAAGTCATCTCTTCTTTGGTCGCGAAGGCCAAAGTGATGAGGTACTACTCAAACTTTCTAAGAGCCGATTTGTAGGGGTGATAGGCCCTTCAGGAAGTGGTAAATCTTCTTTTATTTATTGTGGGGTATTGCCCATCCTGTATGGAGGATTCCTCACCGATGCCAGCCCCAATTGGGAGGTAGTTGTAACACGGCCAGGTGCTGGGCCAATCGAAAACCTTGCAGAGTCTTTACTCAAGACTTCCAAGGACTACAACTATGCCGATCCGGATGATAAGAAAATTAAGCGCACGATCGTTTCTACCTTGTTGCGAAGCAGCTCTTTAGGTTTAGTTGAAGCCATTCAACAATCGCGCAGGAGTGAGGATGTAAATTATCTTATTCTGGTTGACCAATTTGAGGAATTGTTCCGCTTCAAGGATAGTACTGACCCGGGTTCGGTCAATGAATCGTTAGCCTTCATCAACCTGTTAATGGAAGCAGTGAACTACGAAGATTCACCGATCTATGTGGCCATCACCATGCGCTCTGATTTTATTGGAGATTGTGCCCAGTTTCCTGAACTGACCCGCAAGATCAACGACAGCCACTACCTTATTCCACAAATGACCCGCGACCAAAAACGCAGGGCTATCGAAGGACCGGTTGCCGTAGGCAACGCAAAAATTGCTCCCCGGTTGACGCAACAATTGTTAAATGACTTAGGTGACAATCCTGATCAACTGCCCATTCTTCAACATGCGCTGATGCGCACATGGAGTTACTGGAGTCGTTATAAAGATTATGAAGATGAGTTGCTCGACCTGAAGCACTACGAGGCCATAGGCACAATGAGCGAAGCGCTCTCCATGCATGCCAATGAAGCCTATGATGAATTAGATGATGAGCAGAAGCGCATCTGCGAGATCATGTTTAAGGCGATCACAGAGAAACGAGGAGAAAATTTTGGAATAAGAAGGCCAACACGCCTTAATGAAATTGCTTCCATTGCTGATGTAAGCGAAGCCGATGTGATCGAAGTGATTGAGAAATTCCGTGAGCCAGGCCGTTCCTTATTGACACCTGGTCATGGACTGCCATTGGGCTCAAAATCCATGATCGATATTTCGCATGAAAGTTTGATGCGGATTTGGGTGCGGTTAAAAAACTGGGTGGATGACGAAGCCGATGCCGTACAAATGTATTTGCGACTGGCCGAAGCGGCCAACATGTATCAGGTAGGCAAGGCCGGCCTGTGGCGACCACCGGATTTACAGTTAGCCCTTAACTGGCAGGTCAAACACAAGCCCACATTAGTTTGGGGACAGCGCTACCATCCCGCCTTTGAGCGGACGATGATTTTCCTTGAATATTCGAAGAAAGAATTCGAGACCGAGCAACGGATCAAAGAACTTGAAGCCAAGCGCAAATTACAACGCGCCCGAACCACAGCCATCGTGTTTGGTGTTATGACCGTTTTATCCTTGATTTTCTTAGTTTATGCATTTGTGCAACAGGGAATTGCCCAAGAAAACCTACAACTGGCTATAAGTAATGAGGCTCTTGCAAAGAAGAATGAACTTAAAGCAACAGAGCAATCTGAAATTGCGAAAAAAGAAGCTGCGAATGCACGACTTGCAGAAAAGAAAGCGCGGGATGAGGCTATTGCTGCTGACAATGCTAGAAAAGATGCCGAGGAAAAGAAAATAAGGGCTGAAAAGGCAGAAGCGGATGCTAAAGCTGCCAAGATTAGAGCCGATATTAATGCAGAAATTGCTAATAAAAATAGAATCTTAGCTGAGAAGGCAACAGCAGAGGCTAATATCCAAAGGGACAAGGCAGAACGTGAGCGCTATTTGTCGGTAGCCAAGGCGATTGCACTAAAATCGAAGGAATTAAGCGATCCAGAGCAAGAAGGACTGTTGGCACAGCAGGCTTTTAACTTTAACGCAAAGTTTAATGGATATCCCTTTGACAACGATGTCTATAACGGGCTTTTTTCAGCGCTTAAAAAATATGATCATCCACTTACCCGAAGTTTGGAAGGCCATAATAAAGGGGCTGCACGCGCCCTTGTAACCAGACAAAGTAATGCTAATATTTACTCAGGCGGAAGCGATGGCAAAGTAATCCGCTGGAGTTTGCAAAATGGTGCCTGGAAAAGTGAACTGGTAAAGCAGTTTGCAGATTATCAGATTTACTCACTCGACATAAGTCCTGATGGCAATTTCCTTGCGGCTGGCGGGTTATTCCCTGCAGACCGAGATGCAAATTATATTCTACTTTTTAATCTTTCCGACAAAAGTGAGCCAAGGAAAATTACTGGGTATAAGTCTGATATTGAAAATATCAATTTCACACCGGATGGAAAGGGTTTTTATGCGAGATGTAATTCTGGTAAGAGCATTATGTATTCTGACTTGACCTCAGCAAAAGAGGTAATTGCCACCAAAGAGCGAATTACTTCTATTGATTTGAGCCCTGATGGAAACAAATTAGCAGGTGCGGGCATTGACGGTGATCTTTATGTTTGGGATATAAAAAATAATTTTGCTGTGTCAAAATACACTATCTTAAAAAATCAACACGATATATTGGCCGTCACATTTATGCCAGACAGTCGTGAGATTGTAGTTGGTGATGAATACGGCATCGTAAGGATTGTCGACACTGGAATTGTAAGGCGTGTGCTTTCTGGGCATACCTCCCAGATTGAACAAATTAAATTTAGTTTTTCAGGACTTTTTATGGCAACAGCCAGTAAAGACGGGTCTATACGCTTATGGAATCTAAAAGCGTTAAACGAACAGCCCCAAGTGCTGAGCGACCACGATTGGGTTTGGAGTGTAGCTTTTACACCGGATGATGAACAGCTTATGGCGGGCATTCACGCACGTGAGGAGACTGTGTCAGGCGTTAATCAAACCATACGAGCCTGGCCAACCAAGATCCCTACTATGTCGACACAACTTTGTTCACTGGTAAAACGCAACATGAGTAAAGATGAATGGGATTTGTATTGTGCGGGTTTGATTTATGAGAGTACTTGTTCTAATTTACCTGCAAACAATAAGTAAAGCATGAAGAGAATTTTAGTTGCACTCGTTATTTTTTTTTTAGCGAAAGGTGTCGATGCACAAATTTCAAGTTGTGCACAAACTTTGCGTCTGGCGCAGTCCACCTATGAACAGGGGCGATTACATGAGTTACCGGCTTTACTGGAAGGGTGTTTAAAAAATACGGGTTCGGATGGCTTCACAAAGGAGAATAGGGTTCGGGCATATACCTTATTGACCCTTGCCTATATCTACTTGGAAGAACCTGAAAAGGCCGATGAGGCCATGTTGAATTTACTTCATACCGATCCTTATTTCAAACCGAATCCGGATGTCGATCCAGCTGAATTCATTGGTTTGTACAAAACGTTCAGAACGCGGCCGGTCTACAGGTTGGGTGTAAATTTTGGCATCAACGAAACACAACCTAATGTTTCAAGTTATAACCCCATCAGCGATGGAACGGCAAAATATGCCTACAAGATTGGTATTGGCGGTGGGTTTGTGGCTGAAGTTCCGATTAACGACAAGCTTACGGCTGTAGCAAATCTGTTATTTCTGCAAAAGAAATTCACCAATACTTCATCATCTTTATTACTGACGAATTCCTATTCCACCAGTACAGGCACGGAAAGTCAAGGCTGGCTTTCGCTTCCCCTTCTGGTTCAATACCAGTTAGGCGATAAAAGAAAGTTTGAGAAGAGAAAAATTTTACCTTTTGTTGAAGGAGGAATTTCTACGGATTATCTACTTGGTTCTACGATACAAGGCACCCAAAAACGAATTGAAAATCAGGCCATCGATGTGAAAACATTTTCAATAATCGCACTGCGACAGAAAATTAATGTTTCGGCTATGTTGGGCGCAGGTTTTAAAACCAGAATGGCCGGAGGCTATTTTTTTGCTGAGGCTCGATACTCCTACGGCCTATTAAAAAACAATAACAAAGCCACACTATACAACAACCAAGCCCTTTTGTTTGATTATAAAATAATAGACGGAATATTCAGCCTGAACTCCCTTTATTTTAACGTTGGATACGTACATAATTTTTTTAATCCCAAAAAATTGATCCGAAAAAAATGACTCGAAAAATTGTTTTATTTTTTGTTTTTGCATCGTTGGTATTATCGTGTACGAATTTAGAAAATGCAAAACCGGCTAACTTAAACGCGTTCACTTATTTCTATGGCGGAACTGGAAATTACCAGGCAACGGCTGCTATTGAAGTTTCGGACGGTTATTTGGTAACCGGAAATAATGTCATAACCTATAGTTCTACCCTGTCAGATTATGGAATGGTGGTCATCAAAACTGATAGACATGGGGCGACCCAATGGCGAAAAACCTTTCCGCATTCAAAATGCAATTCAATACAAACAATTACCAATGGTTACATGATTTGTGGCAACAGTATCAAGATTGACCTTGCTCAAAGCCGAGACATTGATAAAATCAGAACAGAAATGCGCCTTATAATTCTTTCAGATGCAGATGGTTCAACGGTTAAAGACACTGGCTTTGGCGACACCACTAAGGCTGCCAATGATACTACAAGATTTGATGTGCAGGGAAGTGCAATAACCATCGATGCAAACCAAAATTATATAGCTACCAGTACCGTCAACTATCCAAACAGCCTAGTCAACGTGAATACCTATACTCAAGTGACTGCTTTTGATCCCCAATTAATACTGCTATGGACAAACAGCTACAATCAAGATAATACCTACAATTACGCCAATGGCAGGACGGTAACAACCACTCAGCTTGGAAATATTATTTGGGCTACTTCTGCAATAAAAAGTAATGCTACCAGTGCAACTGGATTTGTGCGGTTACCCGTATACTCATCTACAGGTGCCTTGGTAAATGGCGCCAATTATGGCCAGGATGATGGTGCCTATTATTCTGGCAATGATGTGAAAAGCAATGGGGTTGGATTTGGAATCGTTGGTACTTATCAGAATACGAGCGGTTTAGGAGCTAATGTTTTTTTTGTTCGAACGGATCCTTCCGGGAACGTTGACAATGGCAGTGCCTTGTTTTTTGATGGCCCAACTTGTAGTAATAATAAGCCCCTTTCGGACAAAACGGTATCTGCAGTTCAAGATCAGGGGATTGCGCTAACCGCAACCCAGGATGGAGGATTTCTTTTGGCTGGATACACCACTTCTACCACCGATGGAAAATGGGGCAACGGAGGGACAGATGTTTACTTGATCCGTCTCGATCCGTTTGGCAATATGCTATGGAATCACTTTTTGGGTGGCAGCGGAGATGAAGTTCCCAGTTCCGTAGTACAAACGAGCGATGGGGGTTTTTTGATTTCAGGAACTTTGACATTGGCTGGTCAGAGTTCGATGTTTATGATGAAGACAAATACTTTAGGCGAGTTGAAGAATTGATCAATTTGTGACTTGATAACTAATGCATCTATGAAGATTTCTACAAAATTTGGTTTTTTCATTTTCAGTACGGTCTTTGCATTTTACCAGCTTTCCTTTGAAAGTGCAAGAGGTCAATGTACGAGCAATCCGTCAGTTGTGGCTCCTACAAGCACTTCGATAACTACTACTACGGCTACTTTGGGTGGAACAGCCGCAAGTACCGGTGGTGGTACTTGCGCTATTTCAGATAGGGGAATTTATTGGACTACAACCACTGGACAGGAATTGACAGGAACAAAGGTTTCAGCGGGAGGCACTACAACAGGCACATTTTCAACCTCCTCGGTCTCTGGTTTGCCTCCAGGCACGAAGATTTATTACGTTGCTTATGCTACAAATAGTAATGGCACTGGTATTTCTGGTGAATCATTTTTCTATACTTTATCAAGTGCGCCATTAGCCCAACCGACATCTTTCTCAGTTTCTTCGGTTACAAACAATACGGTTAACCTCTCTTTTACTGCACCAAACAATGTTTCAGTTGCTGCGGCTGGCTATGCTATCTTTAGAATAGTAGGCACAACTCCGCCAAGCGTTACATCAGGAAACTTGCCCAATGCCAATACCCCGGCATCGGCAAGTCCCCTTCCTGACGGCAGCGTTTATGTCGGTTCTACTGCGAGTGCTTCATCATCTTCTTATGCCGATAACACAGTTTCTGCGGCAACACAGTATTCGTACGCACTTATTCCTTTTGGTTATGATGGAACTAATGCTGCCACGTACAACTACTTGATCACAAGTTACAAAACTGTGACTGCTCCGTACACTTTAAGCAACCCACCATCAGGTCAGCCTACTTCATTGTCTTCAGCAGCCGCAACCAGCACGCAAATTAACCTTACCATTAATTGGGGTGCAGTTACGGCAAGTGGATTCTTGATTTATAGAAATACCACAGGCACACCGGTCATTGCTGGCGGTGATTTTTCCAATGGGACACTCCCTCCCAATTCGTTGGCTGATGGTAGTTCTAAAGTTGCTTCCGTTTCTTCCTTGGCCACCTCATACAACGATGTGGGCCTTACTGCTGCTACCCAGTATTACTATGTGTTGGTTCCTTTTGGCTATGATGGGTCAAATGCCGCTACCTATAATTACAACACCACTTCGCCTAAAACAACAAACTCCTTTACATTTTATTCGCCTCCAAGTGGTCAGCCTACTTCATTGTCTTCAGCAGCCGCATCCAACACTCAAATTGACCTTACCATTAATTGGGGTGCAGTTACGGCAAGTGGATTCTTGATTTATAGAAATACCACAGGCACACCGGTCATTGCTGGCGGTGATTTTTCCAATGGGACACTCCCTCCCAATTCGTTGGCTGATGGTAGTTCTAAAGTTGCTTCCGTTTCTTCCTTGGCCACCTCATACAACGATGTGGGCCTTACTGCTGCTACCCAGTATTACTATGTGTTGGTTCCTTTTGGCTATGATGGGTCAAATGCCGCTACCTATAATTACAACACCACTTCGCCTAAAACAACAAACTCCTTTACGTTTTATGCACCTCCAAGCGGTCAGCCTACGCCCTTATCTGCTTCTGGGGTAAGCCCATCACAGATCAACCTTACCTGGGCTTCAGTTACAGCCACAGGTTTTTTGATTTATCGCAAAGCTGGATCAACTGCTCCCAATGTTTCCGCTATTGCCAATGGAATAGCTCCCCCATCTCCTTTGGGTGATGGAAGTACATTGATCAATAATGCGGCTGGAGGAGCAACCACGTATAACAATACTGTAGGATTATCTGCCGCAACTCAGTACAGCTATACGATTGTTCCGTATGGATATGATGGCGCCAATGCAGAAACCTACAATTATTTGATTGCCTCAGCACCGACAGCCAATGCATTCACTTATTCCAATCCCGCTAGTGGCCAGCCAACCAGCTTCAGTGCTAGCGCAACTGGTTCTAATTCAATAAACCTAACATGGTCATCGGGTGTGACATGCTCTGGCTTTTTGCTCTACCGATTATCTGGTAATACGGCAGTAAACCTGACTGGCTTGAACAGCGGCAGCGCAGCACCTGTCACCTTGGGCGATGGCAGTATCTTGGTTACAACAGTCGGCAGCGGAGCGACTTCTTTCAGTAATAATTCGGGCTTGTCGAGCAGCACCAAGTACCAATATAAGTTAGTGCCGTTTACATGGGATGGAATAAATGCAGGGACATATAATTTTTTGACATCTGGTGCGAAATCATCTAACGCTACCACCTTTGATAACAACTCAACAATAACTTTTAACGTAGGAACTGCTACGTCATCTATTTACTATATCAATTTTCCAGTTGCAGGGGGAGGTGGCGCTGGTCCCGCTGATTACACCCAACTGGATAATACCATCCCTAATTGTGTTAGATTGGGTCAATTTACTATTACAGATTCGGGTGGAGATGGCCTACCCACCACGTTGTCCTCTGTTAGCTTTAGTTTGGCGAACAGTGGGGATGTTGTAGAGATTGCCATATTCAACAGTGGGAATACCAATCTGGGAGGAGCGAATAACCCACCCGGTACAATCAGTTTCAACAGTGGACTCTCAAGTATATCAGCATCGGATGGGAGTACCGATACGTTTGAAATTTGGGCTACATTTAAAAACACGGTTACTGATCAGGATGTGCTTCAACTCACCATAACTTCTGCTACGGTCTCTGCTTCAGGATCAGGGTTGGCGTCATTTGCGTCCACAACTGGGACTGTTAAAAACAAAATTCAAGTAGTAGCCACTCAGCTTACAGTTTCCACTGCGGCTTCAAGTGTAAATGTGAATTCTAATTTTGGAGCTGTTACAGTCTCCGCTGTGGACGCACTGAACAATATTCAGCGGGGAAGAACCGATGCTATTGCGCTAACCATTTCTTCTGGTACGGGAACATTGACCACCGTTCCGGTCGGAAATCAGAATTTGGTAAATGGAACAATCTCATGGTCATCGGCTTCAATCAACAATGCAGGGTCGAAAACCATCCGTGCGGCAAAAACTCCCATCACCCCTAATCCCCTTACGGCTGCAACGACCAATGTAACGATAAACAGTCCCGGTGTAACGGTTACCCCTGGAACAGTGAACCAAATGTGTTATAGTGGTGATTATCAAACGATCTCAGCCATCACCATTACCGAATCGGATCCTAGTGATTTTGCCGTGGGTAGCAACGTAACATTTTCAATGGTCTTGCCCACGGGTTTTTTGTTCAACAATACAATAACCACTGCACCAACCATATCAGGAATACCAGGGCCAAGTACTGATCTCAGTGCTATGTCTGCATTGTCCTACACGCCGGACAAAACAACGGTATCTTTCACCTACACAGTAGGGGCCACGGCCTACAAAGATCAAATTGTTATCAACGGACTTCAGGTGAATTATGTAGGCACAACTAATGTGGCATCAGCTAACTTGGTTAGGTTAGGTGGTACAGCGGTTCAGCAAGGTAATGCCACTACGGACGCGAAAGTGTTTTGCACTCTGTCTTCTCAGAATTCATCTACAACGGTAAGTTTTACCGTGCAGACTGTTCCTGGGCAACCTTCGGTTAATCCAACGGATACGCGTTTTCAAGTTGGGATTAATAGTGTACAACTTTTAGGAAACCCTCAGAGTCCCTCGAATGGGGTTTTTAGTGGTCCAGGTGTATCTCCTAATGCCACTTATGGTTATATTTTTTCACCTTCATCAGTTGGAGTAAGTACTGGTAATCAAATTGTATACACTTACCAAGAAACTTCAGGCCAACATTGTAATGTAACAGCAACCAAATCCTTTGACGTCTATGCATCTGTAATTCAAGGAATACAGACTAAATACTGTACCAATGCTGCCCCATCGCCTCCTCTTAATGTTCTACAGGCTGACGTTGACAATCAATTTTCACCTGCTGGGTCAAATTCTTACTATGACTTGGTGTATTTGTATTCATTTGGCAATTCTTCATCGAGTTCACCAGGCCCTCTTTATCTCGGACTTTACCCTACCACCAATTACTATTATAACTATACATATACGTATAACCTTTTAGGTACTACTACTGCTGCAATGACAGTTGTTAATACCTACACTTATACCTATGCGTATACGCTTGGATATTACGTTAGTTATACTTACACCAGTACTCCTACTGTGAATTATGCCGCACAGGGTACAATAAACTCGTTCGACCCTTCTCAATCTTATTATAGAAATTACTATTCTTCAGGTGTCTATGTATATTACCGTGCTAAAAACAATTCAACCTTTGCTATTTCGTTGGGTGGAAATCAATTTGTCTCGTTGATACCACCCCCCAATGTGATATTTACTATGCCAAAAAAAGTATTCTGTGATTATGATAACCAAGTAACTTTAGTATCAACTTCTGCACCCGTATTTTCAGCAGTTAGCCCTACGCCTTCGAATCCTTCAACGGATAAATTTACCGGGGCAGTGGGTATTGGAACTGCCTTAGGGAATCCATCTCCTAATAATTGGACTTTTGATCCAACACTAATTGGCACCAAATCGGCTCAAATTGCAATTACTTACCAATATCAAGACCCAACAACTTTGTGCTCAGATACAGCACAGCAAATTGTTCAAATTAACCCGAAGCCAATAGCGGTGCCTTTAACTAACATAAAGGTAGCTGGTGTTCAAGCCGTTAATTTGTATTCTTGCCAAAACCTGCCGTTATCCCCAACCACAGGAAAGTTTGACGCTACTCCGATTTCATCGCCAGTAACAACCTATAAATGGTATTCAGATGCTGGACTAACAACTCAAGCGGGTGTTGCCGGAAATACTTTTGTGCCTCCTGTTGATATTGCAACAATAGGACCTACAAATTACTACGTAACCCAATCTGTACTTGGTTGCGAAAGCGTTGGGGTAACAATAACAACGAACATTACAACTCCAGTGAGCATCATTGGTGGAACCCCGGGAGCAATTTGCTCTTCATCGGAGTTTGATATTTCAACCCTAGGTTCAATAGGCGGGCTAATTTCTGGGGGAGTCACTACTGGTACATGGAGTGGAAATGGAAATTTTGTAGATGCAAGTCAAAATCCTTCAACCTCCTCATCCACGGCAAAATTCTATACGCCTACATCTACCGAACTTTCCAACGGGTCGGCAGTGATTACGCTCACCTCTGATACACCCAGTGCCCCAAATGCATGTCCTTCTGTACTGCGGAACTACACGATCCCAATCAGTACGGCAATTACCGTAAACCCTATTGCACCTATCACGGTTTGCCCGGGGCAATCGACAAATCCAATTGTCATTTCGACAATCATAAACGGTGCCGGAGTTTCGCAGGCTACGTGGTCATCCAGCTTGGCCCAAGGAAAATTTCAAGACGTATCAGGTTTGCAAACTGCAGCCAAACCTTTTGCGATATCCGCCACATCAGGAAATCCGGTTCAGGTTGTGTATATCCCTTCAAGTTCTGAAATAAGTTCAGGCTCAAACATTATCCTTAGTGATGTAACGGTTACCTCTAATGCAGCGGGGGCCTGCAGTGCGGCCAGTCAAACGGTTGCTCTTACGCTGAATGCCGCACCAAAAGTTTCCGTTGGTGTTGATCAGATTATTTGTGCTGATCAGCCGGTGGTTCTTTCTGGTGGTCAGTTTAGCGGTTCCGCTTCGTCTGCCAGTTGGACGACTTCAGGAACGGGATCCTTTTCAGTTTACTCCATTTCCACAAACCCAGTTAATACCACATATACTTTAACATCTACTGAGCTACAGAATCAGAGCCAGCAGTTGCTCACTTTTACATTAACAACGAATGACCCGGATGGTACAGGGCCAACCGGTCCTTGTGTGCCGGATGCAAAAACCGTAAATGTAACCGTCAACCCAATTCCTCAAAGCCCCATTATCAATTTACCCACCTATCCGAGTCAACAACCAGCCTTTTGCGTTAATGATGCATTAGTAAGTAATCTTTCAGCGTCAGGTGCTTCGGGCAACACCATAAATTGGTATTCCAATGCTGCGGCTAGCGGTGCTCCATTAGTTTCTGGCACATTAAATACGGGGGCTTATGTTAACAATGCATTTTCAGGAACAACTTCCTTTTACGCCACACAAAAAACTTCTGCAGGTTGCGAGAGTAAGGGACAAATCCCTAACTCAAGTCCAGCTAAATTTGATCTGGTGATTAACCCTAATCCCACCTTAAGTTTTAGCGCAAGAGGCCAAAACAATAACCTTACCGGCCTTTGCCTTGGAGACTCCACGGTATTGGATGCAAGCAGTTCAACAATTCCTTCTCCTGGAACGATCAAATCCTATACCTGGGATTTTTTAGATGGAACGCCTCCGGTTGTAAAGACCACGCCAATGGTGACCAAATATTTTGCGTTAGGTAACTATAACGTGCAATTGACGGCCACATCCGACAAACTTTGTAAGAGTGTGACAAATGCCAGTTCGCTTTCGTCCATCAGTTCTTATTTGCCCACTAACTCACCTTTGGTCATCGGTCCTTACCCTGTAGCAAACTTTACTGCACTTGGCCAATGCCTGGGCAATGCTACGCAGTTTACCGCTCTTGATTTAAGCAACCCTTCGGCTACAACTTCGGGGGCCATCTATAATTGGGATTTTCGAGATGGCTCAACCTCAAGCAAGCAGAATCCAACTCATCCGTTCTTAAACGTACTTAACGATAGCGTGAAATTGACGATTACCTCAAACCGTGGATGCGTTAATTCCATCGTTAAACCTTTTTATATCTTACCGTCCATTAACTTCACTGCCGCAAACAGCTATTTCTACAATGAGAGCTTTGAAGATAATACCAATGCTCCGCTTAATGGCGGGTGGTCAGCTCAAGGATTTGTCGTAAATAGTAGTGGTTTCTCTAAACCGAGTTGGAACCTCCAATCGCCAAATACATCAAATGCCGTTATTAATGGTGCTTCGAAGGGCAGCCAAGCATGGGTAGCTGGGTTAATCCCGACAAACAATAATACCTACTACCTCAGCGATAAATCAGCCCTTAATAGTCCCTGCTTTGACTTATCAGGCTTAACTAAACCTGTTATTAATTTTGACTTTATAAGCAATACCTGGAAACAAAATGATGGGGTATATTTGGAGTACTCTACGGACAATGGACAAAATTGGTCTGTACTTGGCTCCCTTAGCCAGGGGCTAAATTGGTACAACGATAACTTTATTATTGGATTGCAAACAACTCCGGTGCTTGTGGGTAGTCCAGTCGGTCAATCGATAAACCAACAAGGTTGGGATGGCAATTCCAGGTCATGGGTCACCGGTGCTTTTTCATTGGCCAATATAGGTTCAGGAATCAGGTTGCGTTTTGTTTTTGGATCAAATAAAAGCACTGATCCATCAGGCACGTTATATAATGGGTTTGGTTTGGACAATGTATTTATTCAAAACGGCAATCGCACTATTCTGGCCGAGAATTTTACGAATGAAGCGGCCAGCGGAGCAGCATCTAACGACACCAATTTTATAAACTTTGAAAGTTTGGCTTTGCCGCAGTCACTGGTAAAAATCCAGTACCACACTAACTTTGGAGGCGCAGATCCAAGCTATGCCTTGAATCCATCAGATCCCCTTGCAAGGGCTTCATTTTACGGAATTACATCTTCCTTTAAGGGATTCATGGACGGGGCAGATGGCACCAAATCATCAACTGCGAAAAATAATTTTAATGGTAGCATTGCGCCAAGTCAAAACGCTAACCCAAGTAATTCCGAAAATTTTTTTAATACGCGGGCACTTGTTCCATCCCCATTGTTAATTTCACTTTCTACTTCGGCTACTGCAACGGAAGTTACGATTGATGCAACCTTGAATACATTGTCAATTGCCTTGCCACCAGGCACTGGTAACTCAAATCGTTATCTGGTGCAGATGGCCATCGTTGAGAATGTGGGGGGGCAGAATATTTTAAGGAAACTTTTGCCCGATGCCAGTGGTACTCCTTTAACTGCTTTAGCTGCTAATTCCTCACAGACAATAACTTATAAGTGGCAGTCAAGCAGCCCAATTAACCCTGCGAATTTGGCAGCAATTTGTTTTGTGCAAGACCAGACTAACCAAGATGTTCTGCAGGCTGCATCGGTAGTACTTCCTACCACCAATGTGATCACCGCAATTGAGCCCATTAGCTCCGAAAACGTAAAAATTTACCCCAATCCGTCAGACAAAGAGTTTACCATTACCTTGCCTTCGCCAGCTACCCAAACCACCTCTATCCAAATCGCCAACCAAGTTGGTCAGTTTGTCGATCTAGGTGTCTTTAACGAAGGGGAGCAGACGAAAACGATAAGTACCCAGTCTTTAACTGCAGGGGTTTATATTTTGATGCTGGGCAACAATGGAGGTGCGGTGCGAACAAAGATTGTGGTTGTTCATAAATAGTTAAAATCTTAACTGCTTTATTCCCTAATTATGAAACAAAAGACATTTTCCTTTATGGAAAAGTGCCTTTTGTTTTTCAAAATATGTTTTTTATCTTCAAACCTTACTAATTGTCCATCTAATAGTTTTATAAAAGCCAGGACATAAATTAACTATGGCATTAGATATTTTCCTCAAAGCAGATACCTGGCTCGCTCTTCTCACGCTGTGCTTTCTTGAGATTGTTCTGGGTATTGATAATATTATTTTTATTTCGATCGTTTCCAACAAACTTCCTGAAGAGCAGCGAAGGCAAGCAAGGAATACGGGGCTTTTTTTGGCCATGTTTGTTCGCATAGGCTTTCTTCTCGCCATCACCTGGATTATCGGTTTCAAACAACCCTTATTTTCGGTTTCCGACATTTTGCCCAATGCACTTATCCAATTTCTTGGGTTTCATGGAGATCACATGTTCAGCGGCAGGGATCTGATCCTCGGTTTTGGCGGGCTCTTCCTGATTGCGAAAAGCACCATGGAAATCAACCATGAAATGGAAGGGGAAGGTGACCATGAAAAGGGAGGTAAAAAATCGAAGGTGCCCACTATAGCTGGCACCATTGTACAAATTATTATCCTCGACATTATTTTCTCCTTCGATTCCATACTCACGGCAGTAGGTGTTGTCGACAAGGATAAGGTCATCATTATGATCTTGGCGGTAATCGTTTCGATTGGGGTGATGATGTTTTTTTCGGGGGCGATAAGCAAGTTTATTCAACAGCATCCCTCCATGGAGGTTCTGGCGCTTGGCTTTTTGATCCTTATCGGTTTCATGTTATTCTTAGAAGCCTTAGAAGTAGTGGTGCCGAAGGGCTATATTTATTTTGCGGTCGCTTTTTCTTTGCTTATTGAATTTTTCAACATTCGGGTACTCAAAAAGCGAAAGGCTGACCCTGTAAAGTTGCACAAACCATTTAATAATGAGGACATTGCACAGGCAGTTGGGCAGGCTGAAGAACCTGTTTATTCTAACGACCCAAGTTACCCGATTGGCAAATTTGAAGGGAGAGATTCTTATTCAGATGTGGAAGTAAAGCCGCTCATTGCCCGTATTGAACGACTCCCTGCAAAAATAGAAGCCGCTGTGAATGATCTCAGCGATGAAGAGCTCGATACGGCCTATCGGGAAGGCGGATGGACATTGCGGCAAGTGGTTCACCACCTTGCTGACAGTCACATGAATGCATACATTAGAATGAAGTGGATGCTAACTGAAAATAACACGGTGATTAAGGCTTATGATCAAAACCTGTGGGCCCAAACTCCTGACGCCAGTTTTCCCGTGACCGATTCGATTAACTTGCTTTATTCCTTGCATAGCAAATGGACGAATCTGATGAAGGAAGTGAAGCCGGAAGAGCTCGAAAAAGAATTCATTCATCCCGAAACCCATAAACATGTTTCCCTTGGCAAGTTGATAGCCACCTATGCCTGGCATGGTGATCACCATTTGGCGCATATCAATGCTTTAAAAAAAAGGATGGGTTGGTGATTTTGCTTCCTTACCTATTTTTATTAATACGTTTTATCTGGATAACAGTTAACCATTGACTGAAAACAAAATCATGCTCGGCCATCTTCAAACAATCTATCCTACGCTTTTTAGAAAAGTCTCTCTACGAGATTATGAGCGCGAGCGGATTACCACCCCAGATAATGATTTCCTTGATCTGGATTGGCTTAAGCAGAACTCAAAGAAAGTCGTTATTATTTCGCACGGCTTGGAAGGAAACACACATCGTGCCTATGTGAAGGGAATGGCGAAGGCCTTTTATAACGATGGCTATGATGTGCTCGCCTGGAATTTTCGAGGTTGTGGTGGGGGGATGAACAAGGCGCTTCGGTTTTATCATAGCGGAGCTACCGATGACCTTTCCACAGTGGTTGATCATGCTATCCATTTAGGTTATGAAACGATTTTATTAATTGGATTCAGCCTGGGTGGCAATCTATCTCTTAAATATGGGGGAGAAAGAGCGTTGAATTCCAAAATAAAAGGGATAATTGCTTTTTCTGTACCCATGCATCTATACTCGTGCAGTTTGCAATTATCAAAACCTTCCAATTGGATTTATGCCAATCGCTTTCTAAAAAGTTTGAAAAATAAAATAACCGAAAAATCGAAAGTGATGCCGGAGCTAATGCGGACCGCACTTAGGGAGATAAAAACGCTTCAACAATTTGATGATGCCTTCACTGGGCCATTGCATGGATTCAAGGATGCGATTGATTATTATCAAAAGTGTAGTGCGCTATTTTTTTTGGAAGGCATTAAAATACCGACTTTGATTGTGAATGCACAGAACGACCCCTTCCTAAGTGTGGAATGTTTTCCTGCAAGCATTAAAAATAATCGGATAAAATTTAAGTTCCCCAAAACAGGCGGCCATGTGGGATTCTTTCGATTTCTTGGAAATGGATTATATTCGAGCGAATCTTGGGCACTTGAGTTTGCCCGAACAATACGAAAATGATTGAACGGTATTCTATTGGAGTTGCCTCCAAACAGTTGGCAGAACGTTTTGGCGTAGAAGAGCCAACGGCTTATCAGGCGCGCTATAATGCCGCTCCGTCTCAAATCCTTCCTGTGGTCACGCAAGGAATACCTCGTGGCTTTTCCTATTTTTATTGGGGCCAGCCACCCGGGTGGACAAAAAACAAAACGCTTGCTGAAAAAATTATCAATGTGCGGGCTGAGCATATTTTTGAAAAGCCGGTGCTTAAAAAGAATTTGATGAGCCATCGGTGCCTTGTTCCATCGGATGGTTTTTATACCTGGAAAAAGGTTGGAAAAAAAACCTTGATTCCTTGGCGATTTACGTTAAAAGAGAAAGACGTTTATAGTATGGCTGGGTTATGGGAAGAGTACGAAGATGAAGACGGCAATGCTTTTCATACGTTCACGATCCTGACGACTACAGCTAATAGCTTTGTGTCTACAGTAAGTGAGCGGATGCCCGTGATATTTGACAAAGCGCAGGAAGAAACTTGGCTCAACAAGAATGCCGAAGAATCAACGCTTTTGGATTTATTGGTAGCTATCCCTGCTGATGGTATGGACGGCTTTTCCGTTTCGCCACAGCTCAACACACTCTCCTTTGATAGGCCTTCCTTAATACTTCCAGTGCCATCGGCCGATCAGTATGGAAATTTGACCTTGTTTGATTAAGGTTCTACCAATCTGGTTTGCCCTTGTCTTTTGGTTTGGTGGCTTTCCGTTTGTTTTGTTGAAGGTATTGCACTTCTTGATTTTTCATCGCTTCCAAAATCATCTTCGCTTTATCAGGGCTGATTTTCATGTCCTTCAATTTATCCGCTAAAGAGGGATCTGGTTTTTCTTTATTCTCGTCTTTTTTCTGGTCGTCCTTTTTGTCTTTTTGCTGCTGTTCTTTATCCTTCTTTTCTTTTTCCTTATCCTTTTGCTCCTTGTCTTTTTGGTCTTTGTCTTTCTTATCTTTTTGATCCTTTTTGTCTTTATCTTGATCTTTTTTGTCTTTCTGATCCTGCTTATCTTTTTGATCTTTTTGTTGATCCTTTTTATCCTTCTGGTCTTTTTTATCGTCTTTTTTCTGATCGTCTTTCTTGTCGTCCTTTTTATCCTTATCGTTTTTGTCTTTATTTTTCTGATCCTGTTTCTTTTTCTCCTCCAGCTTTTTCTTCACCATCTCGTAGTTGTAGCGGGCTTGCTCATTACTCGGTTCTGCCTTCATGGCTTGCTTAAAGTAGTTCAGCGCTTCTTCAAATTTTCCTTGTCGGTTGGCGACCACGCCCATTTGCAGGTTAGCCCACGATTTTATTTTCGCATCGAGGCTCCCGGACAACGGCTGGTATCGGGGCAAAGCGCTGGCGGTATCGTTTACATTAAAGTAGGCGTTCGCCAGGTTCATGGCCACTTCTTCCTCGTCCACATGGAGGGAGTCAATCAGCAGCTTGTATTTCGCGATGGCCGTTTTCATGTCGCCAGCGAGGTAGGCTTTTTTTGCCTCTGCTTTTATCGCGTTGATTTTACTCACTTTTGATGGGTCAACGGAAAGGAGCAGAGCAAAAAGAAAAATACACAACAGCTTCATATCGTTACGGTTTTTACATCAATCAATAGGTCCAAAATTAGCAATGCTAACCCAGCCAGTAAAAAAAAGTAGTACCGATTGGCCGAAACGTCAACCATACGGGCATCGCGAAGCTCACCTTCAATTTTTCCGATGGTGTTGATCAGTCTGGATACGTCATTTCGGCTTTCATTGATTTCAAAATATTGTCCATCCGTCTTGCTTGCCAGCGATTTCAATTCGGAAGAATTCAATTTGGTGATTACCGCATTGCCCCGGGAATCCGTTTTGTATCCGCGACCCGACATAATCTGGCTTCCCTTTTCCGTGCCTACTCCAAGGGTAAACAATTTAATTCCCTTATCTTCGATCTCTTTGTCTATTTCAGTAGTCTGTTCCCCAAAATCTTCGCCATCGCTGATCAATATGATCACTTTCGACTTCTGTTGGGTGCTGGGTCCTTCCTGATCTTCCAATTTACTCAAGGCCATGCGGAGGGGAGGCCCAAAGTCAGTGCCACTGGAAGGCACTAATCCACTGTTCATTGTCTCTATAAACAGATTAAGGGCATTCTGATCGTACGTGAGCGGGCATTGCATGAACGCTTCAGATGAGAAAATGATGATGCCGAGTCGATCGGAACTGAACGCCTCTACAATGCGCTTCATTTCGTATTTTACTTTTTCTAACCGCGTGGGCTGGATATCGAAGGCATCCATCGACTTGGAGAGATCCACGCAGATCATGATGTCTTTGCCAATGGATTTGATTTCTTTTTTAGAGTCACCAAACGAGGGGCCGAGAAAGGAGATAAGTAATAGGGCAAAGAAGGCTGTGCGCAGGATGAGTTTGAAGATAAGGGTATAAAAAGGGGTGTTCAGTATTCGGCTTATGCGAAAGATGCGATAAACGAATGCACCATACAGGATGCAAAAAGCGATTACAAATATTACCTGGGTCCAACCCCATTCACGAAACCAAACCACGCTATTGAATTTTAGTGCAAGTTAAGGATTTGTAGGGTGTTTAGGCAACCCAACAGGTTGTTGATTCAATATTTTTATCAGATGGCTGCTAGGGAACCCAACATCTTCAAAATAGCATTAACTATGTTCAAGGAAACACTTCTTCCAAATTTATGGTTAACCCAGGCAAGGTTATTGGAGAGATACAATCTGTACGGATATAGGGTTTTAAAATGCCTTCGTATTTGCCTTTGGCATTTAGAGTGTAAACCAAAAGTGTTTGCTCTTGTGGGTGTACTACCCAATATTCTTTTACACCGGCTTCTTCGTAGACATCAAACTTTTCACGAAGATCCTTAGAAGAAGTGTGCTGTGAAAGTATTTCGATAATCCAGTCGGGGGCTCCTAGGCAGCCACGTTCATCAATCTTGGTAGGATCGCACACTACACAAAGATCGGGTTGTACAACGGTGTAGATATCGTTGTCAGTAGTCTTCTTTGGGGATTGGGGCAATCGCACATCAAACGGGGCTGAGAATAGTTGGCATCGTTTATGTTCAAGGAAATTTCCGATTTTAAGGAATAGCTTCCCCGATATTTTTTGATGCGTACTACTCGGTGCCGGAGACATTTTGTAAATCTTCCCGCGAATTAACTCTGCCATTTCTGTCCACTGCCAGGTGAGGTAATCAGAATAGGTGTGCGTGCCGGAAAGATCGGGTTCTTCGATTTTCATGTCAACAAATTTAAAGAGGTCAATCCAAATAGTAAAGTTGAAAGACAGGCTAAGAGAAAGTATTACTTCTTATAACTGATCATTATTCCTGCACGGCTCTTTCGGTCAATCGTAGTTTCAAATTCAGTTTGACTTTGAACAAAAGTCAGGTAGCCTTCAGGGGTATTGCCATCAATCACATTATGAGCGGTAAAGCAGCCACCCGATTTTAGCCTCGGGGTGACATCCAAAAAATACTGTTTGTACCAATCTTTGTCGGCATCGGAAAACACAAAGTCGAAAGGGCCGGTCAATTCCTTAACCAACTCATGTGCATTCCCTAGACGGGCGTCAACAAACGCTAAGAGCCCTGCCTCCTTTAGATTTTTGATGGCTTGGTTGTGGCGCTTTTCATTTAGCTCAAGGGTTGTCACCTTGCCTCCCGTTTTACTCATCGCCCAGGCAAGCCATATCGTGGAATGCCCCGTTGACGTGCCGATCTCTAGCGCGGAAGTGTATTTCTTTTTTATAATGATATCAAAAAGGGTCTGTCCATCCACAAATGGTACGTTCAAGTCATGCCATTCGCTTCGGTGATCTTTTAAGAATTTCTGAACTTTTTCATCTAAAGCAGATTGGGTTTGACAAAAGGAGGCTAGCGGAAAGTTCAAGATCACAAAAAAAGCTATTATTTTCTTCATGGTGTGTTTCATTGAGTTGGCAGGAATCGGAAATAATGTACTTATCAAAGTTAATTTTCTGACGCGACATTTGAAACTAAAATTCTATGAAGAAATTAATTGTAGTTGTTACAAAAAAAAGATTGTCAAGGGAATAAATGAGCTCGGCAGGCTGTCTAAGGACATATTAGGCGAAGATTGATTACCTTCCAGCATGGCTGAACAAAGTGATGAAATGTTAGTTGACAGTTCCCGTGCCGGAGATCTTGGGGCATTTAAAAGGCTGGTTTTGAGGCATGAAGGTAAGGTTGCGGGTGTTGTTCGGTCTATGTTGGGCAGTACGCCAGAAGCTGAGGACGTAGGACAAGAGGTTTTTATCCGCTTTTACGAGGCTCTTAATAAATTTCGGGGCGATTCATCGGTAGGTACTTATCTCACTCGGATTGCCATCAATTTGTCGCTGAATGAAATTAAGAGAAGGAAGAGGAGGTTCTCTTTTTTTGGCTCAGAAGAGGAAGGGAGCAGGGCTCCAGCCCATGAAGACCAACGTGACTTAAAGGAAATGCTGTCTTATGAGTTTGGGCGGTTGGATCCAGACTTTCGGGCGGTGGCGACATTACGGTTGGTAGAAGGATATTCTACTGAGGAAACCGCTTCCCTCTTAGGGATTCCATTAGGCACTGTCCTTTCGCGATTAGCCCGTGGACAAAAGAAACTGAGAATGGCTTTAGAGAAACATCTTAAATAAAACGGTTATGGATGAAAAAAATGAAGAATTGTATTTGCGATCACTCGATGGGAGGATCGGGGATACAGAGGGCGCCCAGTTATCTGCTGCCAAAGAAACCGATAGCCGCTTGCAAATACGGATGGATCAGTTTGTTAAAGTCCGGGCTATGTTGCTGCGTCAGGGAGAAGATTCTTTTGGTCCCTTCTTTGCGGAACGTATTATCAATCGGATCAAATCGATGAAAAAAGAAATTGACTATCAAGTGTTTTTCTTTTTCAAAAAGTATCAAATGGCTGCCATTGGCGTAGTAGTAGCGCTATTGGTATTAAATATCATTTACGCTGATAGGCTTACCATTAAATCCGTGTTAGGATTTGAAGAGGAACAAATTGACAATATTGTAACGATTGATTTATACCAAGATTTAACCAAATAGATTATGACTACTGAAAGAAAAAAGGCTTTGCTGATGATGGGCGTTACGTTTGTGATTGGCGTTTTGATTGGTGTGTTGGGCACGGGGTTTTTTGCGCGTAATTTTTACCATGGACGCAGGCCAATGGATAAAAAAGAAATGTCGGGAAGAAAACGAGGTGATTTTGTGGGGAAGATTTTTAGAGTGGTAGACGCTGACTCTTTGCAAAAGAAAGCGATACGGCCCATCCTTGAGGAAACGATGACACGAATTGATACTATGCAGGCAAAGGGAGAAAAGGCCGCAAAAGCGGCCTTGGATTCGATGAAAGTGAAACTTGATTTAATTTTAAGGCCAGAGCAGATTGAGCGACTCGATAAGTTTACCTCAAGAATACGTGGATCGGGTGGTGAACGACAAAACCGAGGTCGAGAACATAAACAGGGCGAATAGTCTTTTGCCCAATGAATTAGATTCCTAATTTCGCGCCTGCGAAAAATGGAATTGTATCAGCAAACACTCGACTATTTGTACAGCCGCCTGCCGATGTACCAGCGGGTGGGTGCTGCAGCTTATAAAAATGATCTGACCAATACAATCGCCTTGTGCGATTCCCTGGAGCATCCCGAACAAAAGTTCAAAAGCCTTCATGTTGCCGGCACCAATGGGAAGGGCAGTTCCTCGCACATGCTAGCCGCCATTTTGCAAACTGCGGGCTACAAAACCGGTCTTTATACCTCTCCCCATCTTAAACAGTTTACCGAACGCATAAAGATAAATGGAGAAGAGGTGTCTCAGCTTTTTGTCGTTGATTTCGTCAAGCGGATGAAATCCGTTTTGGAAGCTCTCGAGCCTTCCTTTTTTGAAACCACGGTAGCGATGGCTTTTGATTATTTTGCAAAAGAGCAAGTTGATTTTGCCGTTATCGAAGTTGGCCTAGGTGGTAGACTAGACTCTACTAACGTAATCATCCCAGAGGTTTCGTTGATCACCAACATCAGCTTTGATCATACCGATTTGTTGGGCAACACTTTGCCTAAGATTGCGAGAGAGAAGGCGGGGATAATTAAACACGGAATTCCAGTGGTGATCAGTGAACGACAAGAAGAAATTCAAAAGGTCTTTATGGATAGGGCTATTGAAGAACAAAGCCCGATCACCTTCGCGTCTGGTTTATATCACGTACACCATCGTGGAGGTAACGATTTTGAGGTTACTTCTAGTGTAAAATCAATGCAATTAAAACTCGAACTATCGGGAGATTATCAAAAGAAAAATTTAGCAGGAGTACTTTCCGTTATTGATGAACTGAGAAATAAAGGTTTTAAAATTTCGGATGAAAATATTTTTGATGGTTTAAAGAATACGATTCAACTGACCGGACTCAAAGGACGTTGGCAGAAGTTAGGCGACAAACCTTTGACCTATTGTGATACTGGGCACAATGAAGCCGGAGTAGCCGAAGTGTTTAATCAGATTTCGAAATTGAAATTCAACAAGCTTCACATCGTTTGGGGCATGGTGAAAGATAAAGATCCCGGAAAAATTCTTTCTCTGCTTCCGAAAAATGCTCAATACTATTTCTGCCAGGCAAAGATACCCAGGGCATTAACAGCCAACGAATTGAAAACAAAAGCAATGAACTATGGACTTGAGGGAGAAATTATCGAAGATGTGAATAAAGCGATTGAACGGGCCAAACAGAACAGTGAATTGGACGATCTTGTTTTTGTAGGCGGAAGTACTTTTGTGGTAGCAGAGATTGAAAATTTATGAAGAGTAAGCTTAAGCGTTTTGAAATTATTGCCAATCGCGACAACGTGGTTGAACCGGGCAAGGAACTTTATTTTCAAGTCAAAGGTCATTGGAAGGAATTGTATTTTGAAAACCAAAATCCATTAACTGTTGAATTGGCCTGTGGGCGAGGGGAATATTCGGTTGGATTGGCCAGAAAATTTCCGAATCAAAACTTCGTTGGCGTGGATGTAAAGGGTGACCGCCTATGGAAAGGCAGCACGTGGGCCTTTGAAGAAGGCTTGACCAATGTTGGGTTTCTCCGCACACAGATTTTGAATATTGAAAGCTTCTTTGCTCCGGGCGAAATTGATGAAATATGGCTTACTTTCCCTGATCCGCGACCCCGCAAGCGCGATATCAAGCGAAGACTTACGAGCCCGCGGTTTCTGGATATGTTCAAGAGAATATTAAAGTCGGGAGGATGGTTTCGCTTCAAGACTGACAATACTGCGTTGTTTGATTATACGTTGGAAGAACTTAATTCTCGCAATGACGTCTGTGATTTAAAATTCACGCACGATCTGTACCAATCCGATTTGAAATTGGAATGCTTTGATATTAAAACTCGCTATGAAGAAATATTTTCTGCAGAAGGGGAAAGGATCAAGTATTTGAAGTTTAAATTTAAATAATTGAATTTATATTTTCATTGATTATTTTCTTATGTCGAGGGAATAAGTTCTTTTGCTCGAGGCTGAACTGAATCTATTTAAAAAAAAATTAACGCATATCCATTAGAATCAACTGCGGTTGTCATTTATTAGTTTTTTGTTAACTGCTTTGAGTTGAACTTGCCATTTCGCTATCTTGTGCCCTCAATTATTTAAACATTTCATGGTAGAATTGTTACCTGTTTATGGCTAAGACTCCTTCAAAATACATCTGTGTTCATGGTCATTTTTATCAACCGCCTCGCGAAAACGCTTGGCTAGAGGTGATTGAGGTTCAAGACTCTGCTCATCCCTACCATGATTGGAATGAGCGCATCACTGCGGAATGCTATGAGCCAAATGCTACTTCCCGCATTTTGGACCAAGATCAGGTAATACGCGACATCGTCAATAATTATTCCAGGATAAGTTTCAACTTCGGTCCTACGCTTCTCTCCTGGATGAAGGAGTATGCCAAGGAAACTTATACGGCCATTCTGGAAGCGGACAAGGAAAGTATTTTGCGTTTTGGTGGCCATGGATCTGCCATGGCACAGGTCTTCAATCATATTATCATGCCGCTGGCCAACGCACGCGATAAGGAGACCCAAATCATTTGGGGTATTCGGGATTTTGAAAGCAGATTTGAGCGTAAGCCGGAGGGGATGTGGCTTGCCGAAACGGCTGTTGATACAGAAACGCTGGAGGCTTTGGTAACCAATGGAATTAAGTTCACTGTGCTGGCACCTCGCCAAGCCAAGGCAGTTAGAAAATTAGGTGACACAAAATGGGATGAAGTAAACGACCAGACCGTAAATACAAAACGTGCCTATCGTTGCAACCTGCCTTCAGGAAAATCGATTGACTTGTTTTTTTATAATGGCGACATTTCCCAATCCATTGCCTTTAATGGATTGCTTAATGATGGAAAACGTTTTGCTGATAGCTTGTTGAACGCCATTGATGCGAATGAAACTGAACAACAATTGGTTCATGTTGCAACGGATGGCGAAACGTACGGACACCATCACAAAAATGGTGATATGGCATTGGCCTTTTGTTTGGATTTCATAGAGCGGGACAATCGCGCAACCCTTACAAATTATGCACAATTTTTAGAAATCGCGCCCCCAACTCATGAAGTTCAGGTTATAGAAAATAGTTCATGGAGTTGTGTCCATGGTGTAGAGCGTTGGCGAAATGATTGTGGCTGTAATTCTGGAGGCCATAGCAATTGGAATCAACAGTGGAGGAAACCTTTGCGTGAAACGCTCGATTGGTTGCGTGATTCTGTGTCCTCAATATTTGAACACGAGGGGGGTGAATTATTACTTGATCCTTGGAAGGCACGCAATGATTATATTGATGTGGTGCTTAACAGAAATGAAGAAACCATCAAAAAATTTCGAGAAAGTCATGCCCGCGAAGGAGTAGCTGAAAGCCGCGTTTTTCGGTTGATGGAAATGCAACGTCACGCCATGCTTATGTACACGAGTTGCGGCTGGTTTTTTGACGAAGTTTCTGGGATTGAAACAATTCAAATTATGCAGTATGCCTGTCGGGTTATTCAGTTAGCGAATCAAACGCACGAAGTTGATCATGGTGCTGAATTTTTGGATGGACTGGCAAAGGTACCAAGCAATATTAACACGTATGGCAATGCGGCTAGCATATACTCACAATTTGTATTGCCCTCGGTAATAAATTTAAAACGTGTGGGAATGCACTTCGCTGTGGCTTCCATTTTTGAGGATGAACCGGAAACGCAACCTATTTTTAATTATGCCACCACCAGTGAGTTGTTTACAAAAAAAGAAGCTGGTGATCAAAAATTAGCACTGGGAATTATTAAGGTAAAATCTTTGGTGACCCGATCTGAACGAAGATTTGCCTTTGCCGTAATTTATCTGGGCAAGCATAATATTATTGGGAACATATCACTTGACATGGAGGTTGATAAATTTTCAGGGATGCAATTCCGAATGATCATGGCCTTTCAGGATGGACAATTGGGCGAGGTGATCAGTATCATGCAAACGTATTTCGGCCCAGAAAAATACACGATATGGCAACTGTTTAGTGATGAAAAGAGAAAGATTTTAGAGTTGATTGCACAGAAGCATTTGTCAGAATTGGAAAACTCCCTCAGAAAATCTTACAATAGCGACTATCAGCTTGTCACGGCATTGTCAAACAACGGTCTTCCGATCCCTAATGCCTATAAAACTACATTTGAATATATCCTAAACGCAGATTTGATTAATTGCTTCAATTCGGACAAGATCAACATCAAGCAGATGGAAAGAATTTCAGAAGAACTCACTCGGTGGAGTTTAAAAATTGAAGATATTGGAAAACTATCGCGATTGGCAGGAGAGAGCATCTATAAGGAGCTTCAACGGATTAGCAACGAAAGGGATAACGCTAAGCGAGTTCAGCGCCTCAATCGTATGTTTCCGTTATTAGATAAATTCAATCTGAGTCCCAATCTTCATAAAAGCCAGAATCTGTACTTTGAAATTTCAAAAGAAGAGCAATTAAAAACTACCGGGGTGCCAGAGTGGACGGATCAACTCAAATCCCTAGGCGAGAACTTAGGGATAAAAGTAGGCTGATCAAGTCAGGGTTTTTCCTCCTCAAGATTGATAGAAAATTCGTTTTCATTTTTGGCAATGACCAATGTGGCTACTCCATTACCGATGATGTTAGTAATCGCGCGGGCTTCACTCATAAATTTGTCAACGCCCAGTAAAAAAGCTAACCCCTCAACGGGGATTTTATGCAGGGCCGTTAGGGTGGAAGCCAAAATAATAAATCCGCTTCCGGTAACGCCAGCAGCACCTTTAGAGGTTATCATCAGTATTCCAATGATGGCTAATAATTCGCCAAATCCCAATGGGACATTGTATAATTGAGCTATAAATAATACCGACATCGATAGATAGATAGATGTGCCATCGAGATTAAAGGAATAGCCGGTTGGGACAACAAGCCCAACCACCGATTTACTGCAGCCCATTTTTTCCAATTTGTTAATCAATGAAGGTAAAGCGGCCTCTGAAGAAGAGGTGGCCAATACAATTAATATTTCCTCTTTAATAGTCTTCAAATAACTCCAAATGCTGATTTTATAGTAACGAAGTATTGCCCCTAACACTAAAAAAATAAATAGGAACATCGTAAGATAAACGCAAAACATAAGTTTGCCCAATGGTAGTAATGACTGTAAGCCAAACTTGCCTACCGCAAAAGCAATTCCGCCAAACGCGCCCAACGGAGCCAGGTACATGACGTACTTGAGTAATTTGTAAACTACTTTGGCTATTTTTTCCAATTGGATTACAATCTTTTCTCGGTGCCTGTAATAATTTAGAAGAATACCAGAAAGAATGGCCAGAACCAATACCTGCAAGGTACTGTTGGCCATAAAGAATTGAATCCAATCGAAAGAGTGATTCGCCTGCTGAGTATAAGGAGAGGCGTCTTGGATGGGTAGTCCACTTTTATTGATGTGCCCTGGGGTAAGAATTAATGCGATAAGAAGCCCGATAACCAAGGCAAAAGTGGTGACGATTTCGAAGTAGATTAACGCTTTGATGCCAACCCTTCCTACTTTTTTAAGATCTCCAATGCCGGCAATACCAAGGGTGATCGTGAGAAATATAATTGGTGGAATAAACAGTTTGAGGATCGCAACGAATGACTTTCCAACGACTTCCATTTTTACCCCTGTGGCCGGATAAAACTGACCCACACAGACACCTATCCCAATGGCAACCAACACCTGAAAGGCAAGGTTTCCAACAATTTTAAGAATTAACTTCAAGGCGTATCTAACGGAGTTGCGACAGCGTGATCATTTTCTTTTGCTCTGCATCCCACAATTTAAGTCTCAGGCAGCGAATGATTTCCAAGGGGCTCCATGAGGTGGTTGGTACGTTATCCAATTCGGGCATGCTGCTCATGGCTTCTTTTAGCCGATAAAAAGGAATTCGCGAATTCAAATGGTGTACATGGTGGTATCCGATATTACCGGTGAACCAATTCATAACCGGACTCATAATCATTCGACTTGTGGAATCGATCGCGGCACGATCGTAAGCCCACTCATTATTCTCATGAAATTTGGCGGACGGAAAATTATGTTGGGAGTAGAATAAGTAAGATCCAATAGCAAAGGCCATAAGAAAAGGAAAGAACCAAGTGATGAAAAATATTGTGAGCCCGAAGAAATAAATGATGGCCCCTGCGGCCGTGGCATGTAAGAGTAACGCCACTAGCGAGTCAATATGTTTTTTAGGGCTCTCAAAATAAGACTTAATATTTAGCCAATAAATGAACAAAGTGAAGTAGCCAAAAATCACAGTAAGTGGATGACGGTTGATCAGGTAGAGCCGCTGCTCTCTCCTCGATAAACCTAAGAACCGGGTTTTGCTTACGGTGGGATAGGAACCGATACCGCTTAGGGTTAATTTAGAATTGTGATTATGGTGATGATCGTGCGAACGCTTCCAGATTGCCTCTGGAGCCAAAAGGAAAATGCCAATAAAAACCATGATCCAATGGGCCAACACAGAGTTTTGCAGTATGGCCCGGTGTTGATAATCATGGTAGATGACGAACAATCTTACATAAATCAGCCCGCAGGTTAAACTAGCGAAAACCCTGACAAAAACGGGGATGGATTCGATCAAACCAATTGTAAATAGAAGAATTGTCAAACAAAAAGTGGCGAGTAATTCAACCCAACTTCTCCATCGGTATTCGGAACTAAACTGCTTACTATCTGAAATTAACTCTTTACCAGAACGCATGAAAAGGTGTTTTGTGTTGTTTATAATTCGCAAAGGTACACAAAAATACCTATACTTTGGACTCAACAGGCGCAGGTTCAGGGCGTTGGTGTTTCCATCTGCGGTGTGACCAAAGCCAAATGGTGGGATCGAGGATAATTTCCTTTTCGAGTCGTTTTGTAAATGCCTCAAGGATTTCTCCTTCCATTGTGGAAGCTGGGTTCTCAAACAAAAGTTCGGGGGTAAGTTTATAGTAGCCTCGTCCGATACGCTGAATCCTCATGTAAACAACCGGATAATTAAATTTTACAGCAAGTTTTTCTGGGCCGTTAAAAACAGCAGTCTCCTGATTGAGAAAGGTTGTCCAATACGAGTTGGCGGTAGTAGCCGCTTGATCGGCAATTAAAGCAGTTGCCGTTACGTTTTTTCGGTTGGAAACCATCTCACGCAAAGCAAGGTTAGCTGGTACAATACGGGTTCCAAATTTTGTGCGCATTGAAGTCATCATCTTTTCAAAATAGGGATTAGACAACGGTCGATAAACAACTGTCAGTTTAAATTGGTTATTGAAAACGAAGGATGGGCCAGCCCATTCCCAATTTCCATAGTGGCCCATTACAAAAATGAGGCTTCTCTTTTCGTTATAAAATTGAGTAAGCCACTTAGGCTGCTCATAGATGCACCGCCTCTTTATCTCTTCTTCACTCATTCGCATGGTTTTTAATGTTTCCAGCGTTAGGTCGCAAAGGTATCTGAAATAAGCTTTGCAAAGTGCTTCAGTTTCCAAGGTATTTTTCTCTGGAAATGAATTTCTTAAGTTACTCAAAACTACTTTTTTACGGTATCCGGAAAGCCATAATAAATGGAACAAAAAATCAGATAATCGATACAGTGCACAAAAGGGGAGAGAGGCAATCAGGTAAAGAAATGGAAAAACAAAATAAAATGATAGGGCCTGCATGGTGTAAAAATAGGAAAAGCTTTTGGTAAAAAAATTGAACCATCGCTTTGCGAAGTCATTTTTGCTAACTTTCGAATGAAAATGAAATCCGATGGAGAAGCTGAAAAAAATCTGGCCGGTTTTGGCTAGTTTGGGCGGTGCCGCAGTGATGGCGTTGGCTTTTTTTATTCCTTCCCTACAAGACCAATGGGATCGTTACCAGGCACGTAAAGTCATTTATCAATACGAACGGTTAGGTGACGAATTTTTTGAAGAGGAACATTTTGAGATGGCAGAAGAAGCGTATGCAAAAGCCTATGAGCTATCTGAACAGAAGCGGTTAGATTTAGAAATCAAACGACTGAGTGCAAAAGTAAACCGGATAGGAAGTGACCCAACCTGGGGGAGTAAGCCTCCGGAAGGATTACACGATATTGACTTTCAGTTTTTACTTCACTTTCAAAAAGGGGATGAAAAGAAAAAACACAGGGTCTCTACCCTAAACTGTTATGGCGTCTATTTGGCAAGTGTAGGCCGTGGGAAAGAGGCAGAAAAAATGTTTAAGGAAGCTGTTCATCTCGATTCCATGGAAATTCTTGCGATTGTCAATCTTGGCAATCTTTATGATCAACAAGGAAAGAAGAATCTTGCAGAAACATACTATAACAAGGCAATTTTAATTGAGCCGGAAAACGCTCGTGCCCACTTTAATTTAGGGCGGCTATATTCCGAACTTGGCAAACTGGCAGAAGCAAAAAAGGAATTTGTTAAAGCAGTGGAGCTTGATCCGGAGGACATAGATTCCAAGGAAGAAAATGATTTAATGCAAAGTAAAATCCAAGACAAAAATGAATAGGAGTTGCCTTTTGCTACTTTAACGATTCATTAATCGCTTTTGCTGCAACATATGCAGTAGTCCATGCAGCTTGAAAATTGAACCCTCCCGTTTCTCCATCAATGTTGAGTACTTCACCGGCAAAGTAAATTCCACTTACCTGTTTGCTTTCCATTGTCTTTAGGGCAATGGAATTCAAATCGATTCCTCCGCAGGTGACAAACTCTTCTTTGAATGTTGTTTTGCCTTTGATCTCAAAGGAGCACCGAATCATATATTCAATGAGCCGATTCATGTTTTTTCGTGGAAGCTCTGCCCAACTTCGATTTTCTTCTATCTCGACTAACGTACACAACCGGGCCCACAAGCGAGAAGGGATTTTATAAAGTGGGTGGCTGATTACTTTTTGCTTGCCATGATGAATGTTTTGATTTTGAAAATCCTTTCGGACTTCTTCTTCACCGAAGCCTCCGGTCCAATTGACCAGCACAGTGAATTCATAATTACTTTCGTAAAGGTATTCAGCAGCCCAGGCAGACAGTTTAATTACAGCAGGACCGCTTAGCCCCCAATGCGTAATAAGCAATGGTCCGGTTTCTGAAAATTTTGTGCTTGCAATTTTGATTTCTGCCATGGACACGGACACTCCCATCAAGTCTTTAAACTTCTTTACGGAATCATTGAAAGTAAAGAGGGAGGGGATAGGATTGGTAATGGTAGCCGGCTTAAGCCATTCATAACTTTGTAGATTATTATATCCTCCTGTGGCGATTAGAATTTTGGTAGCATGAATTTCTTGTGTGTTAAGTTCTATGGAAAATCCATCGGCTTCTTTCCTTATTTTTTTTACTTCAGATTGTGTTTTGATTATAATGTAGTGTCGTGCGGCTTCCTGAAGAAAACAGTCGATGATCGTTTGGGAATTATTGGTTACGGGGAAAATCCTGCCGTCCTCTTCTGTTTTTAATTCAATATTTTTGGATTCGAACCAGGCTACCATATTTTTAGCTTGAAATTCGCGAAAGAGCGACTTCAATTCTTTACTTCCACGCGGATAATGTTTTGAAAGAGCCGTAGGCTCAAAACAATGATGGGTGACGTTGCAACGGCCGCCTCCGGATACCTTTACTTTGGAAAGAAGTTTTGTCGTTTTTTCAAGAATAAGGATAGAAAGTTTTGGATTCAATTCAGCGGCTGTAATGGCGCCAAAAAAACCAGCAGCTCCTCCGCCAATGACTACCAAATCAAACTGCTCTATAGAAGACTTCATTAAAGAATATAACCTATGCTTTGAATTTAACCACCGATGGTGGACATCGATTCAGAAACAGATTTTTCCTTTCTTCCTCGTTCGGCTTCAAATCCATCTTTGGGTCGGTTAGAAAAGGCTTTAAGCAAATGACTTTTAATTTCTGAATCGTTCAACCCGTTTCGCATCATATTTCGGATATTCAATACTCCGTCATCATACAAGCAGGTTTTCAACACACCTTGGGCGGTAAGGCGAATTCGATTGCAGGTCCCGCAAAAGGTACGGCTAAAAGCGGCAATGATGCCCACGTTTCCTTTGAAGCCAGGCACGGTATAGTTATAAGAAGTGGAGTTCTCAGGATCCTGAATTTTTTGTAACAATGGGAATTCTTCTTTAATGTGCTCAAGGATTTTCTTGTGCGTCCATGCTAACGAAGAATAATGGCTGCCTTCACCGTTAAAAGGCATCTCTTCGATAAACCGAACCGATGTTTCCTGGTCTTGAGTTAGCCTGACCAAAGGGAGAATATCCTCAATGTTTTTTCCTTCCATCACTACCGTGTTGATCTTCACAGGAATCTGATGATCCAGTAGTGCTTTTAATGTCCCTTTGGTTTTTTCAAACTCATCCCTGCGGGTGATCTGCCTGAATCGCTCTCTATCTAGGGTATCCAAACTTAGGTTAACAGAGGCGATGCCTAACGACTTTAATTCTGGAATGTGAGGAGCGGTAAGGATTCCATTGGTAGTAAGATGTACATCCTTTATCCCCTCGATTTCAACAATTTTACGGATTAATTGCATCAAATCCTTTCGCACAAAGGGCTCGCCACCCGTTAACCGGATTTTTGTAATTCCCATTTGCGCCATTAAGGTCACTAATCTTTCAATTTCCTCGAAAGTCAAGAGTTCCTTTTTAGGCATATATTTGATGCCTTCCTCGGGCATACAGTAAAAACAACGGAGGTTGCATCGGTCAGTTACGGCCAGTCTAAGGTAATTGATGGGGCGACCGTGGTTATCAAAAATTTGTGTGGCTTTCATTGTTTTGCTAAGTTCAGCAAAATTATTCGTATTTAGTAAACCCAAAAAACACTAAAGTTGTTTAAACGAAATAAGATTCCTAATTCGTACTCGGTCTAGAAGCAAATGGCATTATCGTTGCAGTCTTTAAAATCTCATTTTCCGATTTTTATCCATCGGCCGGAATTGGTTTATCTCGACAGTGCGGCCACTTCACAGAAACCGAAAGTTGTTATCGCCTCGATCACTGATTTTTACGAAAAAGAAAATGCCAATATCCATCGCGGCCTTTATGAAATATCCTCTAAGGCTACTGAACGGTATGAAAAGGTAAGAACGAAAGTAGCGGATTTTATCCGTGCGGAAGCTCCTAATACTGTTGCGTTCACCAAGGGGACTACCGAATCGATAAACATCGTGGCGCAAAGCTTCTTGAAAAGAATTTTGAAAGCTGGTGACAATGTGGTGATCTCTGCTATGGAGCACCATGCCAACCTGATCCCCTGGCAACAAGTCTGCGCACAATGCAATGCCGAGCTTCGGGTTATTCCTGTAAATAAAGACGGTGATTTGATGTTGGAAGAAGTATCCACCTTGATAAACAAAAACACAAAACTTGTTGCGGTCACTCATATTTCGAATGTATTGGGTACGATCAACCCAATTGAAGAAATCATTTCGATAGCGCATAAAAGAAATATTCCTATTTTAGTTGATGGAGCTCAAAGTGTAGGCCATACTCCCATTGATGTGCAAAAGTTGAATTTGGATTTTCTGGTTTTCTCTGCCCATAAGATGTTTGGCCCATTAGGAACTGGTGTTTTGTATTGTAAAAAGGAGCTAACCTCAGGGGTACATCCTTTTAATTTTGGAGGGGGAAGCATTAGAGATGTAGCGTTGAATCACACCGAGTTCATGGATTATCCAAATAACCTTGAAGCAGGCACAGCCAATATTCCTGGGGTAATTGGATTGGGCGTGGCTATTGACTTCATTCAGTCTTTGGATTTAAAGGAAGCCGAGGATTATGTATCATTGATGACAACTTCTTTCAGGGAAGGGTTGAAATCGATTGGAAAAATAAAGGTAATGGGTAATCCAAAAAAATCAGGAGGTATTATCTCTTTCAATGTAAACGATATCCATCCTCATGATGTGGCAAGCTTTTTGGCGAGTTCCTCCATTGCCGTGCGGGCTGGTCATCATTGCGCACAGCCTTTGCATAAAGCGATGGATACTTCGGCTAGTGTCAGAGCTTCATTCTCTATCTATAACACAAAAGAGGACGTTGAAAATACGATTGCTTCTTTAATTGAATTAAAAAAATTCTGGTCGTGATGGTTGATGTTAAAATTCTTTATTCTAAAGTCATCAAAGACCAAAATGAGAGGCCTTATCATTTTGAAAAAAGAAACGATTCTACGGCCATCGTCAAAGCCTACAATCCGATTTGTGGTGACCGCTTTGAATTGTACCTTAGCCACGATGGCATGAACATTCAACAAGTTTATTTTCATGGGTTTGGCTGTGCAATTTCAAAAGCTTCTACCTCCTTGTTAGTGCGAGCTATTGAAGGGAAGACTATGGGTGAAGCAATGAATATTTGCGAAAAATTTCTTGAATTCATGGATAAAAAAACAGCTTTTGATCTTGTAAATTTGACCGATGAATTTTTGGCATTTAAGACAGTTCATGACTTTCCTGAACGCTATGATTGTGCTACCTTGTCCTTTCGAGAGCTAAGTAAATTCTTGGGATCAATTGAATCAAAATGAAAATCAAGTTAACCGCTTTTGGTATTGCCAAAGAGATTCTACAGTCTAAGCAGATGGACTTTGAATTAAATTCAGGGGATACCATTTCCGCGCTCCGGCTTACTTTGATTCAACGTTTCCCTGCATTTTCAAAACTCAAATCCCTTGCTTTTGCAGTCGGTATAAATTATCAAGAGGATACCTTTAATTTGAATGAGGGTGATGAGGTAATCATCATTCCACCAGTGAGTGGAGGGTAATTGGCTTTTTTCCAAAACCCCAATTTAGTAAGCATGCAAGCCGCTCCTTAAAAGCCTTAATAAATAGTATCTTATTCCTATCTTTAAGGCTAAAATCCTGTTCTGAAAAGACTCGTTAAAATTGTATTAGTTTCCCTGACATTGGCACCCTGTGCCCTATCTGCACAAGATAAGGGGAAGACGGCCATTCCGCTTGATCATTTTTATGTTACCCCGCGGCATGGCTCAAGTATCATTAGAAAGGCGTTGCACAACTTTCATTTTGGCGCATATATTGGTTATGGCAATACGTTTTTCAAAAATCAATTGAATGGCTTTGGTGTCTACCAGGCACCAGGGAAATTACCTGAACTCTTTACAGCCACTTCGTCCAATCGTTACACAAACTGGGTCAACAATGTAGGTATTGATTCCTCTGCATCAGGAGGATTCAACGTAGCAAACCCGGGTACAGCAAGCCTTGGCTTTAAAGGCAAAGCCTTGAATATTCCATTGGCGGGCACGGTTCATTATGAATACAACCGCTATCGGCTTGGTGTAGGTTATTCCTACGAACTAATGAGTATTAGTACACTACATCCAACGGTGTTAGCTGAAAAAATAGGCAACATGACACCTAGCAACCCTACAGGTTTTGTAAGAAAATATTGGGGAATGTTAGGGGTTTCCTTTTATCGCTGGAATGATTACCTGTTCACAGGTGATCTCCAGGTTGGAAGTTATAAATTGAAGACCAATTATAATGCGGCCCAAGTGACGACCAGTACCTTTGTGAATTTGGGCGTAACCGTGGAACGAAATCTTTCTGAATATTTTAAAATATTCGCTCGTCCTTCGTATGAAATTAAGAGTTATAAACTTGCCATACCACAAAGCGGCAAATCGATTCCCTACCAACAAAATGCATTTTATTTGCAAGTAGGGTTTTCGTACTCCATTCCTGAATTACCTCGCTGTTTTCTTAAGGATTGTCATGCCCAAATTAACCATGCTCATGGAAACAAAGAATACCGAAGCAGGATGCATCCGATTTATAAAAAGCAGAATCCTGGATATGGTGAAAATGATCCTGTGTTGATTAAGTACAAAGGGAAAAATAAAAGAAAAATAAATCCCTATTGAAGATTCAGAAAGAAACTTTTAATTCAAATTTATTTTGAGCTACCTTACGTTAGACCCCAAAGACACCCCAACACCAGAATTGCAATCCTATTTACAAGGAGCTATTGCTCCTAGACCAATCGCGTTTGCTAGCACTATTGATAAAAACGGTACAGTAAATCTTAGTCCTTTTAGCTTTTTCAATTTGTTCAGCACCCAACCTCCGATTCTTATATTTTCACCCTCTCGAAGAGTTCGCAATAATACTGTAAAGCATTCACTGGAAAATGTGATCGATGTGCCTGAAGTGGTAATTAATATTATTAGCTTCAGTATGGTTGAGCAGGCCTCGCTTGCAAGCTGTGAATATCCTAAGGGGGTAAATGAATTTGCAAAGTCTGGGTTTACGACATTGCCATCATTAAAAGTCAAACCACCGCGAGTGGCCGAAGCTCCTGTTTCTTTTGAATGCAAAGTCAATCAGGTGATTTCGCTTGGAAATGAAGGTGGCGCGGGAAATTTGATAATTTGTGAGGTTATTTTAGCTCATTTTAAAAATGACATATTGGATGGGGAAAGCAAGATTGATCCGCAAAAAATGGATGCAGTAGCGCGAATGGGTGGAGATTATTATTGTCGAGCTCATGGTGATAATATATTTAAAGTACCGAAGCCAAATACGCAACTGGGTATTGGGTTTGATCTACTTCCTGAAAGCATACGCGGAAGCAAAATCCTAACTGGAAATGATCTTGCGAGGTTGGCTAATGTTGAAAAATTGCCTAATAAGGGCAATAATCAACTTTTAGGTGGTGAGGAAGACCAACACCTTTTGGCAAAGAAATTATTGGAAGAGGGGAAAGTTGCGGAAGCTTGGGACGTACTTCTGGCTACCAAAACTAATTTCTAACCCTACCGGTACATCACTGCTTTCACTGCTTTCACGGTCCGTTCCACACTGGGTAAGATCGCATCAATTAATGTAGGTGCGTAGGGCAGGGGCACATCCAAACTGTTGATCCGGTGAATAGGGGCATCCAGATAATCAAAAGCAAATTTCTGTATGTGATAAGTAATCTCTGAGGAAATAGCCGCTAATGGCCAAGCTTCTTCTATGATAACCAGCCTATTCGTTTTCTTAACGGATTCGACCACCGTAGCATAATCGATCGGGCGTACACAGCGAAGATCGATTACCTCAGCGGAGATACCCTCTTTTTCAAGCTCTTGCGCTGCGGCTAAAGTAACCTTCATAATTTTTCCAAAGGAAACGAGTGTAACGTCAGTGCCACTTCGCTTAACATCCGCAAGGCCAATAGGGATTAAGTACTCTTCTGTAGGTACTTCTCCTTTGTCTCCATACATTAACTCACTTTCCATGAAAATAACAGGGTCGTTATCACGAATAGCTGTTTTTAAAAGCCCCTTGGCATCATAAGGAGTAAATGGAACCACCACTTTCAAGCCGGGGGTATTGGCATACCAACTCTCAAAATTTTGTGAGTGTTGAGAGCTTAGCATCCCTGCATTTCCGGTAGGCCCACGGAAAACAATTGGCACATTAAATTGCCCACCGGACATAGACAACATTTTGGCAGCGGAGTTAATGACCTGATCAATAGCTACAAGTGAAAAATTAAAGGTCATAAATTCAATAATTGGGCGAATGCCATTCATCGCAGCCCCAACACCAACTCCAGCAAAGCCTAATTCAGCAATTGGAGTATCGATCACCCGATCAGGCCCGAATTCATCTAGCATGCCTTGACTTACTTTGTAGGCACCATTGTATTCAGCTACCTCTTCACCCATTAATAGGACTTTGGGATCCCTGCGCATTTCTTCGTTCATTGCCTCACGGAGCGCTTCCCGATATTGAATTTCTCTCATGTCCTAAATATTTGATTATTTTTTTTGAACAAACGGTCGTTTACAAAGCCCGTAAAAATAATACCACAATCATCAGTATTCAAGAGTTCTCAAAATGATTTGTTCGATTTTATAATAAAAAAAACCCCGACTAGTAAAGCCGGGGTTTTGTCTTTTCTTTAATCAGGTATTATTTCAGTGCATTACGGAACGCATCCGTAGTGTTATACTTGGCGAATTCGAGATCCGATAATGCTTTTTCTTTTAAGCTAGGATCAAGTTTCACGGCACTGGTCAGGTTGCTAACCACCACATCGCCACTGCCATTATGGGCAGCCGCAATGGCCGCTCCGTAGAACCCAAGAGCAAAATTAGGGTTTTTGGTAGTGCATTCTACGAAAGAAGAACCTGCATTGCTATTGTCCTTATTGAGCAACTGGGCTAAACCTTTGTTGAATAAGTTAACATCGGTATTAATGGCTGACGAAGTAGAGGTAACGGCATCGCTGTATTTGGCTTTGTAGATTTCACATGCACCTTTAACACCGTTAACGCCACGTTTCACATCGTTACTAGCTCCATTCAAAGCCTTCGCAGCATAGCTATAAGCTTTATAGGCATTGCCTTTCATCAAGGTAATTGAAGCAAGGTTGGCTAATACTTCAGGTGTTTCTTTCAATTTGGCAGCAATATCTAATTGTGCAGCGGCCTTTTCCGAGAGATCTGAAGCCTTGGCAGGGTTCTCGATCATCATTTGGATGTAGGTGGCGGCTAAATTGTTATTGGCATTCCAATTACTTCCTTTTTTGGTAGCGGCTTCATAGATTGCAGCTTTCTCATCCAGCGAAGGGGTAAGCGTTGCAGAATACATCAATTCTTCAAAGCTCAGTGCATCGGCACCTACTTCACCTTTCGTTATTTGCTTGGAAAGAACGGATATTTCCGCGTCTGTTTTCTTAGCTTTTACGGTAAGGATTTCAGTTTTAGCAGCACGCAGTCCTGGATAAACATCTTTGAAAACCTTGTTGTAAGTCTTTAATTTTCTCAAGGCTTTTTCTTGGTCTTCGAACGATCCTCCGTTGTTGATGGCCGCTAAATACGCTGCTTTCTCATCGGCAGAGATTCCTTCGTAGGCTGCCAAAGCTGCTTTGAAGCCATTCCAATCATCAACAATAGGCTTTAAAATGAATTTAATTTCTGCGGCTACACCTTGGTAGTCGTATTTTTTCATTTGGTCACGATAATATTTTTCGATTACAGTAGCACGCTCTTCAGAAAGTTTACTGTTGATACGTTCCAAACCCTCTGGAGAGTGTGTACCTGTAATGGTCACGGTTCTAGTGATATTTTTAGAGGCAATGAAAGCATCCAATTGTTTTCCTTTATCGGCTTTAATTTCGGATTTGCGCAACACAGACCTGCCACGCTCAAAATTGAAGTTCGGGATTACAACAGGAACTAATTCCTCCTGATTGTTATAACCATGGTCTGCAAATGCAGCATAGTACGAATTTTGAACTAATTTAGAAGTAGTGATCACCCCGGTAGCCAAGGCTAGTCGTGGAGTTGTTTTTGACTTTGTGCCTTTTGCTGCAACACCTTGGATTTCAACAGTGCCACTTTTGTAAGCGGCCTTGTAGGGGAAGGAGAAAGCTTTTGTTACTGGAGTTTGTTCGGTTTTATTATTAGGATAATCATCCCCTTTAAACGCGATAGGCGCTAAGGCCAGTTCGTTATCACCATACTTATAGAAAGTGTTAAGGGTATAAACTGTCCCTTTCTTTAATAGTTTAGCAGGAAGATTGCCCGATAAATCAAAATTAACAGTGTCCTTATGTACTTCAAGCGGATTTGGCTTTACTTCAAGTTTCTGCTCTTTAGCTAATTTGAGCATTTGGGGTAGGGTGCAACCTGCTACTGCCATTGACAGGAAGATTACCAGGGAGTAAACTAATTTTCTCATGGAATTTGGTTTAAAATCAATATTTAAGAATTGCAAATGTAATGTTTTATGATCTATTTACCTCAAAAGTATTCAAAAAAATAAGAAACCGCACTTCAAATAGGTTCATTGGTTACTTATATTTGCAAAGTGAATTAAAGTTCGGTGTATGGAGTTAAATCTAGGTTAAAATGGTATTAAATTTTGATTTATGGATGTTGTGAAGCGAATACAGCTGTTTTTTGAGGGGCATGCTTTTGGTGTATGTACCTACCTCGGAGATAAACTTGGCGTTGCCAGTTCTTCCATTCGGCTATTTTTTATATATGCATCATTTCTAACCCTTGGTTCTCCTGTGGTACTGTATCTTGCCCTGGCTTTTCTTTTAAACATGCGCGCTCACTTAAGAAAGCGAAGAACGATCTGGGATTTTTAATTATAGCTTAAGTTTTTGGGAAGACTTCCTTCCTAAAAGGAAATAATCGATGACAATGAGTCTCCTATAAATGTGGGTGGCACTAAAGCTTTTAATTTTCCGGGCAAGCCTATTTCTTTTTTTAATTTCAGGGCCGATTCTCCTAAAAAAGCTAAGATGTGCGATGAGCACAGCTTTGGCGTGAATACCTGAACCCATGGCAAGAAAATGAATTGCGGCAGCCCAGTCTAATAGTATTCTTAACGGGAATTTCCAGAGCAAGGAAGATATGCGTTGATGCTTGACGAGCAGGCTTAACCCGTTTCTGAAATTGAAATAAGTTTTGCGTGGATTGGATGCCGACAGGGTCCCTCCACCAACATGATAAACGGTGCTTTTGCCGTTGTAAAAAATAGTATTGCCGCCACGAGCCAGCTTCCAGCACAAGTCTATTTCTTCCATATGAGCAAAATAGTCCTCATCAAATCCGAGCATCTCATGAAACCGGTCAGCCCTAATAAACAAACAGGCACCCGTAGCCCAAAAGATTTGTGTGACGTCATTGTACTGCCCATGGTCTTCTTCCAGCGAATCAAATATCCTTCCCCGGCAGAAGGGAAAGCCAAGTAAATCGATATGACCACCAGCGGCTCCAGCATATTCAAATTTATTTTTAAAACGATGTGACAATATCTTTGGTTGAGCTGCCGCAATAGTGGGTTCCTTGTCCATCAATTCAATTATAGGCTGAAGCCAATTTGGCGTAACCTCCACATCAGAATTTAGCAACACATAATAGGTCGCTTGAATTTGATTGAGCACCGCGTTATACCCCCCGCAAAAGCCTTTGTTCTCAGTAAGTTCTATAGTGTCAATTTCTGGAAATTCACTTTTAACAAATTCTGCTGATTGGTCGGTGGAGCCATTATCGGCAACAATAATTTTAGCTATCCCACTGTATTTGATTACCGAGGGTAAAAACTGTTTCAAAAAATGTTTCCCGTTGAAGTTGAGAATGACAATGGCAACTTTGGTCATCCCATTAGAGTGCTAAGGTCCATTCCAGGGATATTCGGTATTAAACCTTCTGTATATTTTTTGAGATAGTCCCGTGCTTGTACTTCGGCCTGATCGCTTGCTTTGTTTACGGCAGCAATGACGAGGTCTTGCACCATAGTCTTATCTTCTGCTTTTAATATAGCCGGATCAATTTCTAAGGCTATAAGTTGTTTTTTACCATTGACGGTGGCTTTTACCATGCCGCCACCCGATTCCCCATTGACCTGAATGGTAGAGAGGTTGTCCTGCGCTTCTTTCAATTTGATTTGAACCTCCTTCATTTTGCCCATCATTTTCATCATGTCAAACATGGCTTGGATATTGTTTATGGTAAGACGCGAAATTACTATTCACGGTGGACAACTGGTAATAAATATTATTTTAAAGATGCTTTATCTTAAAGACTAATCCGTGAGGTTTAATACTATGACGCTCAGGCCTGTTTAGAGCCTGTCTGTAAACTATAAAAAATTTGATATTCAATTACTTATGACACCTTTATTGCGATTATTGCTACATAAAAATGAGCCTATTCGGAATCTTCTGTATAAAATTTGGACAAGCCAATTGAGAACAAATTAACAGCAGAAAATACTCTGGTTGCTATTTGCCATAATCAAACACCAAATTGCAAAGGGCATTGACGCCAAGTTTAAGGCCGCTATCATCAATGATAAATTTTGGGGTGTGATGCGGCCCGGCCAATGCTGGGTCTTGGCCTTTAGGCATCCCACCTAAGGAGAAAAAGAGACCTGGCACTTTTTCGGCAAAAAAGGAAAAGTCTTCACTTGCTGTGATAGCTGGTACAATCTTTACATGATCTTGCCCAGCCGTTTTTATAAGAGAGGAAACCATGCGATTGGTTAATTCCACATTATTAAATGTAACTGGGTAGCGAATACCATAAGGACATTCCACCACTGCGGTCGCACCTGCAGCTTGGGCCGTATAGGTAGCAATATCATTAATCCTTTTGATCACCATCTTTTCGTCACTGGGGCTCAATGTCCTTACAGTGCCGAGCATCTCGACTTTTTCTGAAATAATATTTCCGCGATTGCCTCCTTGAATAGCGCCAATGGTAACCACCGCAGGATTTTGTGTGACATTGAGGTTACGACTCACGATGCTTTGCAGACTCGTTACAATCTGTGCAGAAACAAGAATGGGGTCAACCGATAACCAAGGCATGGCTCCATGTGACGGTTTTCCAGTTACGGTGATTTTCAAACCATCCACTGCGGCAGCGGCTCCGGCAGGGCGGTAAGTGATTGTTCCCACTTCCGTACCTGCTGCAATGTGCAATCCGAAGATGACATCCACCTTAGGGTTTTCAAGGACACCTTCTTTCACCATCAGTTCTGCACCACCTTCTTCACCTACGGGTGCACCCTCTTCAGCGGGTTGAAAAATAAATTTCACTGTTCCCTTCAGTTCTTTTTTCATTGACGAAAGGATTTCGGAAACACCCATCAAAATAGCCACATGCGTGTCATGACCACATGCGTGCATCACTGGAACTTCCTTTCCGTTGTATTCTGATTTTACTTTTGAAGCATAAGGCAGATTGTTGTCCTCCAACACGGGGAGTGCATCCATGTCGGCACGCAGTGCGATCACAGGACCAGGAAGGTTTCCTTTTAGAATCCCAACAACACCGGTCTTTGCTACTCCGGTTTTTGTTTCGATGCCCAGCGATTGCAAATGTTTGGCAATCAATTCGGCCGTTCTGAATTCACGGTTGCTTAACTCGGGATGCTCGTGAATATCCCTTCGCCAGGCGACTACCTTTGCCTCTTCGGCATCGGCTTTGGTTTTTATGATTTGACGAATCTTGTCGGATTGGGCAAAGGAGGAAATTGCCGCGAGCAATACTGCCACCGAGAATAAATGTCTCATAGTTGGAATAGGTTACTTTTTATAAAAATAAAATATTTTTACTCAAAAAGTATCTAGCCTAGAAAACCCTAATCGAAATTTATTTGAAAGGCTAAATCCTTGCCTGATAGGTGTACAATTCGAAATACCGCCCTTTGGTCGCAATTAATTCTTCATGTTTGCCGCGTTCAGCAATCTGACCGTGCTCTACAATAAGAATCTGATCGGCTTGACGGATGGTACTTAACCTATGGGCAATTACAAAAGTGGTTCGTCCATGCATCAGTCCTTTTAGACTTTCCTGAATAAAGCTTTCGCTTTCCGTATCAAGATTTGAGGTAGCTTCATCCAAAATCAAAACCCGTGGATTGGCTAATATGGCGCGGGCTATTGCGATGCGTTGCCGCTGGCCACCGGAGAGTTTTACTCCTCGTTCTCCAATTACAGTTTCTAAACCAAGATCAAAACGGGAAGTAAACTCATCGACATAAGCTGCCTTCACGGATTGTTGCAGTTCTTCTTCTGTTGCATTCGGTCTGGGAAACAAAATATTTTCGCGAATGGTACCCTCAAACAAAAAGTCATCTTGAAGAACCACGCCTAACTGACTGCGGTAACTATCTAAAGAGATTTTTGAAATGTCTATTCCATCTACGGTAATCGTTCCGCTTGCAGGATTTAAAAAAGTAGCGACTAATCCAGCAATTGTTGTTTTACCAGAACCAGAAGTACCAACTAAAGCAGTAACGGATCCGGCAGGTGCTACGAAGCTCACTTCGTTCAATACATTTTTTCCTTCTTCGTAGGCAAAAGATACTTGATCGAAGACAATTTCTCCTTTGATATTTCCAATCTTAGTCGTGCGCACAGTACTATCATCCTCTACGGGCATATTCATCAACTCTTCGGTGCGGTCAAGTCCTGCAAAGGCTTCGGTCATTTGACTTCCAATGTTGCTCATTTGTACAATAGGCGCAATCATAAACACCATGAACATGGTGAATTGCAAAAAATCTCCGGCCGTTAAATTAAAATATCCGCTGAGGCCCATGATACCCACGCTGGCGAGACCCACGAGGAATGTTCCGGCACTCGTTACAAAGCTGGTTGAGGTTAAACTCTTTTTGACATTCAAAAACAATCGCTCTACCCCATCTTCAAAAACTTTGATTTCTTGTGGTTCGGCATTGAATCCTTTGATCACCCGAATTCCATTCAACGTTTCTGTCAGGCGACCGGTCACGTCCGCAGTTATTTTTCCACGCTCACGAAAGACGGGACGAATAATTGAAAAGGCTTTCATGGTGATCAGGCCAAAGATGGACATGGGCAAAATCACAAACAACGTCATCAAGGCGTTGATGTGAATTAAAAAACCTACCGATATAACAGCTGTAAGAATACCACCGATCAATTGAACTAAACCGGTACCTACGAGATTCCTGACGCCTTCAACATCATTCATCACCCGAGATACCAGCGCACCCGATTTTTGGTTATCGAAAAAGCGGATGGGTAACCTGAGCAAATGTTTTTGAACGCGTGACCTAAGCACGGAAATCAGATGCTGTGCTTCTACACTCAAGATTTGGGTTAACAGAAATGAAGTGATCGCCTGAATTAAAATGGCAATGGCCACACCCGTTAACAACATTGGGAGCTTATCCAGGTCGTGTTTAACGAGGATATCATCCATGAAGGGCTTGGTGGCCCAAGGTGGAACAAGGCCTGCCGCCCGGCTGATTACGATAAGGATTAAACCGACAAAGAGAAGTTTTTTGCGTGGCCAGATGATGGTTTTAAAAACCTGACCGATGGTAACTTTAGTTTTCGCCATGAAGTAATAAATGTGGAGTATAATGAATGAGTCGGCAATGTTCGGGTTTTATTTTAAATCAATCAAAATAAAATGACACTTAGCCAAATACATAAAGGGTCATTACAAAGTTTCGGGGAATTAAGTTCAGGTAATTACTTCCCCTCAGAACAAAGTTTCCGTTTTTTTTTATTTTTAAAGGCCTTGTATTGCAACCAACTCGTTATTGTGACGTCTTTCTCTCTTTAATAGTGGCAGCCGAAATTAATTATTGGTGTACTGTTAACCTTTACAGAAAATCAGAGTAAATACCTCAAACCCCAGTGCTATGTTCAAGAATTACTTCCTCGTAACCCTTCGAGGTCTTCGCAAAAACGTCACCTATTCGTTTATCAACATTGCCGGCTTGTCGATTGGCATCACCTGCAGCTTGCTGATCCTATTGTGGGTTTTTGATGAACTTTCGTACAACAAATTTCTCCCGAAGTCTGATCGCCTTTATCAAGTTTGGATCAACGCTACGTTTGACGGCAAGATCAACTCATGGACTTCATTGCCCTTGCCAACTTACGAGGCGCTAAAAACAGAAAATAGCAACATTAAAAATACTGCGGTTACCGATTGGGGAGGAGACCATTTATTTACGGTTGGCGATAAGCGGATTACCAAACGGGCTTTTTATGCCAGCGAAGAATTTTTGGAAATGTTTCAATTTCCTTTAATTAAAGGAAATGCTGCTTCAGTCTTAGATGATCCAACCTCCATTGTCATCACTGAAGAAATGGCCAAAACTTTTTTTGGAGAAGCCGATCCCATCAACCAAATTATTCGCGTGGATAACAAAAGTGATTTAAAAGTGACAGGCGTGTTAAAGGATGTGCCGAAGAATTCCTCGTTTCAATTTGATTTTTTGCTTACTTGGAAGTTGAATGAAGAAACGAATAAATGGGTAAAAGAGGGGAAGACTAACTGGGGCAATAACTCGTTTCAGATTTTTATGGAATTGAATGACCCTTCCAATCAGCATGCAGTCGATCAGGCCATAAAAGGCTTGATCGTTAAGAAAGATCCGGAAGATTACAAGCGCGAGTTGTTTTTGCATCCTCTCTTGAAGTGGCGGCTTTCGTCTGAATTTGAAAATGGAAAGGAAGGGGAGGGGAGAATGGCCTTTGTGAAGATGTTCGGCTTGATCGCGATTTTTATTTTAGTCATTGCATGCATCAATTTTATGAATTTATCCACCGCACGTTCTGAACGCAGGGCACGAGAGGTTGGGATACGAAAGAGCGTAGGATCACGGAGGCACGAATTGATTTTTCAATTTATTGGCGAGTCACTATTTATTTCAACGGTCGCTTTTCTCATCGCAATTTTGTTGGCTCAGTTGCTTATGCCCTATTATAATAATCTTGTCGATAAGAAATTATTTATCGATTACACTTCTTTTGAGTTTTGGTTATTTGCTTTGGCGCTGATCTTTTTCACCGGAGTGGTTTCCGGTAGCTATCCCGCTTTTTATCTCTCTTCCTTTCAACCGGTGAAAGTTTTAAAAGGCAAAGTTCAGGTGGGCAAAAATGCCAGCTTGCCGCGCAAGGTGTTGGTGACGTTGCAGTTTGGTTTTTCTATTTTCCTGATCATCGGAACAATTATTATCCATCAACAGATTCAGCATGTGAAGGGCCGGGCTCTTGGCTATGACCAGCAAAATTTGATTACGGTGGACTATACGGAGGAAATTGGTAAGAATTTCCGACCGATAAAATTGGAACTGCTGCAGACTGGCGTGGTCAATTCGGTAACCAAATCGAATAGTCCGATCACTCAAATTTATTCTAATAATTTTCTCGGATGGCCCGGGAAACCAGAATCCCAGAAAGTGATTTTCGCCACCATCGCCACGGAATACGATTACACCAAGACGATGGGGATAAAAATTCTGGAAGGCAGGGATTTCTCCGAAGACTTTAAAAGTGATTCGATGGCGATTATGGTAAACAAAGCAGCTATGGATTTGATGCAATTGAAAAATCCGATTGGAGAGAAATTGGATTTGTGGGGAAGGAAGCGGGAATTGATTGGAATTGTAGATAATGTACTGATGGGCGATCCTTTTCAACAAGCGCGACCTATGTTTGTGGTTTTGAACCCTGAATGGGCTGGGGCAGTAACGATCCGTTTAGAAAAGACTAAAGACCTGGCAGCTTCCTTAAAAAAAGTGGAAGCGATCTTTAAAAAGTATAGCCCTGCTTATCCGTTTGAATATAAATTTGCTGATCAGGAATTCGCAAAAAAATTCACCGACATCAACATGACGAGCCGACTGGCATCACTTTTCGCATTTTTGGCCATCGTGATCACAGGGCTAGGGTTATTTGGGCTGGCAGCATTTGCCGCAGAGCAACGCACCAAAGAAATAGGAATACGAAAAGTAATGGGGGCTTCCGTTTCCAGCTTGGTGGGATTGATGTCTAAAGATTTTTCTAAACTGGTGGTTGTCGCATTTCTTATTTCTTCGCCTGTGGCTTGGTGGCTGCTCAATCAACATTTACAGCAGTATAAGTATCGGGTGGAGATTGAATGGTGGGTCTTCCCGTTGACTGGCCTGATTGCCTTGATCTTTGCCATCGCGATTGTGAGCACGCAAGCTTTGCGGGCAGCGCATGCTAATCCGGCTGTGTCGCTGAGGAGTGATTAGGATTGAATTTGGGAACACCTTTGATAGTTTAATCTTTTCTTAATCCAAATATTTACGAAAGACAAAGAAATAAAAGGATACGGAAATGGATGATCCAATAAGCATCCCCACTAAGATATCAAAAGGATAATGTACCCCTAAGTAGATTCGCGAAAGTGCGACCAGCGAGGCCCAGCAAAACAGGGACACGATAACATACCATTTTGGAAACAACAGCATTAGCGCTACTGCAGAGGCGAAGGCTTCTGTGGTATGACCTGAAGGAAGCGAATAACTACCGCCAACACTAAATTGAATTATCCGAGCATCAATTTCATACGGTCGAGGAACAAGCAAGATTCGTTTGAGCACTGCGGAGATCAAACCTGCAATTGCAATGCTAAGTAAAATATAAAGTAGCGATAGCCAGCTTCGGTTTTTATTAGATTCCTTTTTGAACGTTGAAATAACCGTGATGCCCACAGGGATGCCCAGGCTAAAGAAACTAACTGAATCTGAAAAAAACTGAAAAGCCTTTATGAGTAAAGTATTTTCCGGATCTTGCCAGGCGGCAATAAAATCAAGCTGAGGGAGCGTGGGCATAATGGCCGTGGCAATTAGAAGTACACTAAAATAAATTCCGATGCTTTTTGGTTTGACCGGGTGGTTTTCGAGCATGCTTTCAAGATTAATTTTAATTAGGAACAAATATAGTGCACCCTGGCTATCCCAAATTAATTTAGTCTTCGACTAGCCAAAAAAGTGCCATTTTCCTATTCCGCAATCGGATTAGACAAATAATTTTAGACTTGATAGTTGCTTGTTTTCTTGGGCTTTAAAACCCTAAAACATTATTTATTTATAATAAATAGGTAAAATTCAATCCGATAAGAGTAAAAATAATTTATTTTGCATAAAAATTGATTTAAAAATTAACTATTAACCCCTATGGCAAAACTCAGGTTCGCAGCTTTAAAAATGCTGAACGAGCGGCCTAAAATTCACGTAGCGCTGCCCACTCCTAATATCTCTCAATTCTTTGGTGAAAATGTGTTTGGCATGGAACAAATGCGAGCGACACTAGCGCCTGCTGTCTTTAAGAAAGTAAGCAGCGCAATCAAAAATCATGAAAAAATCGATGAAACTACGGCCGATGCCGTTGCTTCAGCAGCAAAAAGTTGGGCGATCGCCAAAGGAGCCACGCACTTCACCCACTGGTTTCAACCGTTAACAGGTGGTACCGCTGAAAAACACGATTCTTTCTTTGATGCGTTGGCTGGAATAGAAAGATTTAAAGGAAGTGAATTGGTTCAGCAGGAACCTGATGCATCTTCTTTTCCCAGTGGTGGAATCCGTAGCACTTTTGAGGCTCGTGGCTACACCGCATGGGATCCCACTTCACCTATGTTTCTATATGGGCATACGTTGAGTATACCTACGGTATTTGTTTCGTATACAGGTGAAACCTTAGATACAAAGTCGCCTTTGCTCAAGGCATTGAAAGCCGTAGATGTGGCAGCTACCAAAGTCTGCCAATTATTCGATAAAGACATTCAGCACGTGGTCGCCTCCCTTGGCGCGGAACAAGAATATTTTGTGGTGGATGAAGCGCTGTTCATGGCTCGTCCGGATTTGGTGATGGCAGGCCGTTCCGTGTTTGGTCATGCTCCCGCACGCGGCCAGCAATTAGAAGATCATTATTTTGGCACCATTCCTTCACGGGTTTATGATTTCATGCGTGAGTTTGAAATTGAATCGTGGAAGCTGGGAATACCAGTCCGTACACGCCACAACGAAGTTGCGCCAAGTCAGTTTGAAGTAGCTCCGCTATTCGAAGAAGTGAATGTGGCCAATGACCACAACCAGTTGATGATCGATGTGATGAGCCGTGTAGGGGAGAAGCATGGATTGAAGATTTTATTCCATGAAAAACCTTTTGCAGGAGTTAACGGTAACGGGAAACATAACAACTGGTCGTTGATTACTGATACCGGTGTTAATTTATATGCGCCTTCAAGTTCTGCTCGTGATAATTTACTCTTTTTGACTTTCTTCGTCAACACCATAAAAGCGGTGCACGAGCATAATGACTTGTTGCGAGCCAGTATTGCAACACCAGGAAATGATTTTCGCCTTGGTGCAAACGAAGCACCACCGGCCATCATGTCCGTTTTTATTGGTAAGCAAATGACAGCCGTTCTTGACGAATTGGAGAAGAAGGGAAATGTGAAAATCGAGAAAGGCGACAATATGTATATGAAGTTAGGAATCGATCAGATTCCTGAGATCATATTGGATGCCACCGATAGAAACCGTACTTCACCGTTTGCCTTCACGGGAAATAAATTTGAGTTTAGGGCGGTTGGAAGCAGCGACAATTGTGCAACCCCCATGACGGCACTAAATCTTATTGTAGCTGACCAGCTCGACAAGTTTCACGATGAGGTCAATTCGTTAATAGAAAAAGGGGAAGAAAAACGATTGGCCATTGTTACTGTTTTGCGCAAGTGTATTAAAGAATCCAAAGATATACGTTTTGAAGGCGATGGCTACTCGGAAGATTGGGTAAAGGAAGCGGAAAAACGCAAGCTGGGCAATGTGAAAAATATGCCGCTAGCCCTTAATGCCTACCTGACTAAAAAATCCATCACCCTGTTCGAAAAACATGGCGTGCTTTCTCATGTTGAGGTAGAAGCCAGAAACGAAGTCCGGTTGGAAGGTTACATTAAACGCGTGCAAATTGAAGCCCGTGTAATGGGCGATCTGGCCATGAACCACATTATCCCTACTGCGATCAATTACCAAAGTAAATTGATCGCCAATGCGAATGGACTAAAAGGACTTGGCGTTGATAATAAGGCCGTAGTTCATACGATCAAGGAAATTTCTGAACACATTGACACGATAAAGAAAAATGTTCGGGCCATGGTAGAGGAGCGTAAGCGGGTAAACAAGATTACCGACACTCACAAACGCGCCATAGCCTATTGCGATGATGTAAAAGAAAAATACTTTGAAGTGATCCGCGATGCCGTAGATGATCTTGAGTTGTTGGTCGACAACGAAGATTGGCCGTTGGTCAAATATAGAGAAATGCTGTTTTTGAGATAACTAAAAAAGCACTGATTTAAAATAAAGCGGGTCAATGGCTCGCTTTATTTTTTGCCAATAGGTGAAGAATGGATTCCCTTATCAATTCTGGGTGCTGCCAGGGGATAAAGTGACTCATATCATCTTTGATGACGAGATGAACAGAGGCATTGACTAACATTTTTTTTGCAAAGTCGGCATTGGCCGGTGAAACCAAATCATCTTTTTTTCCTTGAATTATTTCAACGGGGCAGGTGATGTTCTTCCACAAGGGAAGCATCTTTTCCAATTCCGGTTCAAGTTTATAAATCTCGTAATTGGAAGCGCGGAAAACACGCGGCATAATCCAACTGAGTAAAGGAGTAGCTAAAGGGGCCCGGAACCAGGTTTCGTTAGGTTCCAATGCCGGATCGATCGAGCCGGCAACAATGACTAAACCATCTACTAACGATTGGTAATCCATGGCCATTCGGGCGATGACGGGACCACCCAGCGAGTGGCCGACTAAAATTATTGGTCTATTGTTTTTGTATTTTTCCAGAATAGGTTTCAAATAGTCGGCTTGCCGTTGCAAAGACTTTTCACCATAGCCAAAATTTGATTCTCCAAATCCGGCACGATCTACGGTAATAAGTTGTGCGCGGTTGAGCAAAGAAGTATCCACCATAAAGTCAATGAAGGCGTCTAACGAACCGGGAGATCCGTGCACAAAAACAACAAGAGGCAGATTCTCGTTTCCTACATGAAGGTAATTGATGGTTCTCCCGTTGTCAGTTAGATATTCGTGGAGGGTTCCTTTTACTTTTTTGTTTGCGAAGAACTGGTTGATTTCTGATTTGCTCATCCTGAATTGCATGCACGAATCCATAAGGAACAGCAATCCAAGAAAAACAAAAACGGTGATGAAGAGTACTTTTACCGTTTTTCGTCCGCTGCGACTCACAATACGCCAAGGATTTTATTATATCCGGATGAATCATTAAGAATATTCACGGCCTTCTTCACTTCTTCATCGTTGGTGAGAATATATTCCACTGCTCCTTTTTCGAAATAGAAACGGGCTGTGATTTCTTTCTCCAGAAGCATTTTGATTTGGTCTTTGAAAGTAAGATAATCGGATTGGTGAATTTGAATTAATTTTTCTTTTACTAGGGCAAGTTGTTGGTTAACCGTAGGCATTAACGCTTCATGGCTCGCCATTTCCTCAAGATCCTTTAACTCTTTTTCGATTGGGGTTTTGTATTCAATTTTTCTTTCTTTCATCCAATTCACAAAATCCTGATATTCATTTAGTTGTAACGAAAAACTTTTTGGTGGTGCGATGGAAGAATGCTTGGAAGCATATTCTGTGGCGTAATCAAAAATGAACCCTTGCCTACTTAACGCTATGAGAATGCTTGGCGTCTCTTCTTTAGTTATGGTAATATCAGGCTCGATGCCACCACCATCGAAAACCGATCTTCCACGGCTGGTTTTAAACTCCTTTTTAATTGAATCTGGTACGGTGCTTACACTGCCATCTTCCCTGCGGTGGGTATAGTCGAGCACTTGAATGCATCGGCCACTCGGTGTATAGTATTTGGCTGTAGTAATTTTTAGATAAGAATTGTAAATAAAAGGCTTAGCCATTTGTACTAACCCTTTGCCATAAGAGCGTTCTCCCACAATTACTGCTCGGTCATAATCTTGTAAGGTTCCGGCCACAATCTCGGAAGCTGATGCACTGCCCCTGTTGATTAAAATGACCAAGGAAATGGTTTCATCCAATGGATTGTTTTGGGTTTCGTATTCCCGCCTTTCGCTTTTGCCGCGTGTGGCCACCACCAATTTGCCTTTCGGGACGAAGAAATTACAAATGTCTACCGCCTCGTTAAGGTGGCCTCCCGGATTTCCGCGCAAGTCTAAAATTATTTTTTTTGCACCTTGTTCTTTTAAGGCCTGGATTCCTTTTTTTAATTCTTTGCTGCACTCAGACGTGAACTCGGTGAGTTGCACCAAGCCAACATCTTTGCCGGGAATCATTCCAAAATAGGGAACACTATTGATCTTAATTTTTTCCCTTTTAAACTCAAGATCTACTGGCTGATCAGCCGCATACCTTTTCACCGTTACTTTTACCGAGGTGCCTATCTGGCCTTTCATTAAGCGGTTGGCCTCGTCTGTTGATATTTTTGACAAATCCAAGTCATTAATTTTGACAATTTCATCACCAATTTTTAATCCGTTTTTGAATGCAGGATAATTTTCAAAAACCATATTCACCACAATGCGATTCCCAAAGTTGATCGTTGAAGCTCCAATGCCTCCGTATTGCCCAGTGTTGAGGGTGCGGTAATCCTCCACTTCGTCTTCAGGAATATAGTTTGTGTATGGATCTAACGAATTAAGCATGGCATCAATACCATGGCGCACCGTTTGATTGGGATTTACATCATCAACGTAAAGGGCGTTCACCTCTTTAAAAAGGGAACCGAATATTTCCAGATTTTTAGCCAGTTCAAAAAAACGGTCAGCGGGTGGTGAAAACGCAAAAAGGATGAGCCCCGCTAAAACGACCAAAAGGGTAACTACTTTCTTTTTCATCTTTTTTAAACCGGGTTGATTTACTTTACTAGTTGTCAAGGAGTTTTCACGTTTTGTGGCGATTGTCTTATTTGTCCGAAACGGACGCAAGTTACATCAAGTTTCGTTTTGTTGTAAAGGCTTGAAATTCAAACCAATTCGAACTTAGAATTTGTCAGGAATTTGTATAATCCGAACTACGATCTCGTGCGGGTCACCATCCTTATCGAGCAAGTTAAATTTCACCATGGGATTGTCTCGTTTAATATTCGTTTCTACATGAACGATTTGATTGTCTTGCAAATGTTTTTCAAGTTCTTTCTGGAGGATAAAGAGCGCATTGGCAAAATCAACTTCTAATGGACTTGGATTATAAGAGGAGGTTTTCATTGCATTTGATTCAAGATTTAAGATTCCAAATTCCAACCCAAGAATTTGCAATCTTGAATTTTAAATTTGGAACCCTGATGTTACCAACGGATCAGCGCAGAAGCCCAAGTGAACCCACTGCCGAAAGCGGCCAAACAAAGTAAGTCATTTTCTTTGATTCTTCCTTCCGCCCAGGCCTCACTCATAGCAATCGGGATGGAAGCGGCAGTGGTGTTTCCATAACGCATAATATTATTAAATACGCGGCTATCGGCCAACCCAAGTTTTTCTTGAACATACTGACTGATCCTCAGATTGGCTTGATGTGGTACTAACAAATTGATATCCTCCTTCGTCAGATTGTTTTTAGTAAGTGCTTCATTGATCACCTCCATAAAGCGTACGATGGCGTGTTTAAAGACCAGGTTTCCATTCATCACCACTTTGAAACCCGTGGTATCTAAAATTTGTTCCGGTTGGCGCTCGGCATGTGGTCGGCTGCTTCCGGGATCACGAACATAAAGCTCTTCAGCAAAAGTACCATCGGCATGCAGATGCGTTGACAGGATTCCGGGTTTGTCTGAACGTTGCAATACCGCAGCCCCCGCGCCATCACCAAAAATAACAGCTGTGTTCCTACCGCGTGTGGTAAGGTCAAGCGCAGTGCTTTGAATTTCAGCGCCAACTACCAGCACGGTTTTATACATTCCTGTTTTGATAAATTGGTCTGCCGTTGAAAGCGCATAAATAAATCCGGAGCAGGCATTTTTAACTTCCAGTGCTCCGATTCCTCCTAAGCCCAATTCGCGTTGCATGATTACACCGGAACCAGGAAAATAGTAATCGCTCGTGATGCTGGCGAAAACAATAAACTCAACATCTTTTTCTGTCAGGCCAGCTCGCTCAAGTGCCATGCGTGCTGCTTTAGCACCCATATTGCCCACGGTATCTACTTTAGGGTCGATCCACCTCCGTTCGTTGATGCCTGTCCGCTCGATAATCCATTCGTTGCTGGTGTCAATGATGTTCGATAGATACTGGTTCGTGATTACCGTATCGGGTACGTGATGCCCTAGACCTATTAGTTTGGATGAATACATATCTTTTTTTTCGAGCGTGAAGTTAAGGAATTGTTACCGAATGGACGAAAGGTGGTTTTCAATATGAATTGCGGCTACTAGTTCAGTCCATGGTTTGCGTCCCCAGAAACCGCTCACCGACTATTTCAGCATGTGGGGACACATGCCGAGGGGGACGTATCCCTTTCCGGTAATTTTGCCCTTCCATCTTTTTTAAACAATTTACCATAATGATGATAAGAATAACTACTAATATAATTTTAGGATACTCATTTCATTCAATGCTTTTGCACAGACGGGAAAGATTGTTGATGCAATAACGAATCTGCCCATTCCCAATGTGACGATTTATTCGGCCCTAACCGGACAAGGAACTATTAGCAACGAAATCGGTGAGTTGAATGGAAGGGAGCACCTACTGATTCACTCACGCTAACCCACCTGTCGTATGAAATGCAAAAATTGGTAATGTTTCAAGATGGTCAGATTATAAAATTGAAACCCCACGTGACGGTTTTGTCAGAAATTGTAGTGAGTGATTTTGCAAGCAACTTAATGTCCCACACGTATGAGAAGGCAATTAAAAATTCTGATTTTAAAAATTATCAGAAAGCCTTTTACAGACAAATAACCACCAACAATGACATAGCTACAGAAGCCCAGGAAATTTTTTATACGATAGAATCCGACAATGGAGGGATAATGCGCAACCGGATTGACGAGGCAAGGTATGCCCAGAAGAAAAGAAAGGATAGTACCGAGCTGGTCTTTCATTATACTAATGCCTCTGCCATGACTTTAGGTTCACACATCTATTCAGAAATACCAGCAGCAAAAAAGGAAGTACTTTTGCCATTGATGCCTTGAGCAGATTCTCTTTACGTCTTTTCCATTCTTGAAAGTTACTTTGAAGGTGGAGAAAAGTTTGTGAAAATTTACTGCGAGCCAAGGGATAACATCTCGAAACCAATAGTGTCAGGTGAAGTGGTGATCAATGAATCAACACTGGCAATTCGGCACTGCGCCTTTTTTACCGAAAATAGCTTGGGGACAGATACCGTGAGAAATGCTAAATGGAAATCACCTGTATCAAATCACCTTCATGAGATTTCTTTTGATTTTCAAAATGATGGGCGATTGAATTATGTCAAGTACAACGCCTCCTTTGAATTTATGCGAAATGGAAGTGTACAAAAAATTAAGGTGACAGCTTTTCTTTTTGTCTATGACCAGTTGAGCAAAGCCAATAGACTTCACGAAGCCCAGCTCAAAAGTAACGATCTCAGGATGATCAAAAAGAAAAGGTACAAACCTAAATTCTGGAATCATAATCCAATCGTGAAACGTTCTCCTTTACAAGAAGAGATCATTGGCCAGTTTGAAAAAGACGGAGCTTTTGGCACCATGTTTGAAAAGCAATAATCTTAAATCCCGATATATATTGTCAATCGCCAAAACCCCAATTCGCAATTCGTCCATGGTTTTTGGAGGCATAAATCACTCACCATCAAACCGTGTGGGTAATGAGCCGCTTGAGTAATAGATCATGCTTCCTTAACTTTAAACATCCTGATAATCAGCAAGAAACACGTTGATCTGTCAGGAAGAACAGTAAGCTGTTCTTCATAGATTTTGGTTTTATTGAAAAAAATTAAGCCGTTCTTTATAAAGCTTTCTGTACAAAGAAAATTTTACTGCCTATCTTCGTGAAGATACAATGACGCAAACTCCTTCAAAGTGTATATCAGTTTAATTTACAAAGTAAAAAAAGTAAAGTTTAAGTCAGAAATCGTCTGGCAAAAGACATAAAATAAAATGAGAATTTGATTTATCCTTGGTAGAAAAAAATCATGCTATGAGAAGAATATTGGTTACTATTAAAAAAAAGGTTGATCCCACCCGTAAATTGATCTCCACCGATTGGATTAGCGACAATGAAATTGAAGCCATCCGAAAAAAATACGGCAACCAATTTGATCCAGATGATCCCATTATTAATTATTTGTCGGATCAACTAGTTTTGGTTTCGTTTTTGGTATGGATTCATGAATGAGGTTCAATAGTGCCTTCTAACGAAGGAAGCGAAGTCCATTTTACTGTTTGCTGTCCAATTTAAAGGTGGGTTGTTAGGATACTCAGAAATCCGTCTTTAAGAGATGTGCAAATCTTAAAAATCTTGCCCACATTTGCCGTTAGTTAAGCGTAAACAGATTCCATGAAAAAAGTTGATATAATAAAAGATGTTATCCCTCATGGGGTAGCGGTTTTGGTATTTTTAGTAGTGACGGCACTATTCTTTAGCCCGATTTTTTTTGATAACAAATCATTAGATCAACAAGACATTCAGCAGTTTAGGGGCTCCAGTAAATCAATCATTGATTATCGGGAGGCTACTGGCGAAGAAGCACTTTGGGCGCCCTCGATGTTTAGTGGAATGCCGGCCTATCTGGTTAGCGTGAAATGGGGTGATGGCCCGATCATTTGGGTAAAAAAGATTATGTCGCTTTTTCTGCCGCACCCGATCAACGATATTTTTCTGGCCTTTCTTTGTTACTATATTTTGCTTCTTTCATTTGGTGTGCGTCCTTATCTCGCCATTGCAGGTGGGTTGGCCTTTGGGCTTTCCTCTTATGTGATCATTGGATTAAGTGTGGGGCATAATGCGCGGATAGGTGCCATTGCTTTTATGCCGCTGATCATGGCCGGAATTCACCTGGCGTTTTCAAGAAAGTGGCTGCTTGGTTTTGCTGTAACAATGCTCGGCCTTGCGTTGCATTTGCGCGAAAATCACTTACAGATCACCTATTATTTAATGTTGGTTATTTTGGTCTATGGACTTATTCAATTGGTCTATGCCTATCGCGAAAAACAACTTAAAGATTTTTTTACCGCGATAGTTATTCTTGTCCCAGCTGCGGTATTGGCGGCTGGAACGTTCTTCGGCCAGCTTTGGGCTATAATGGAATATACCAATTACTCTATCCGTGGATCTTCGGAATTGGTCAGGCCAGGAGTTGATGAGGTGAAAGACGGATTAAGTAAGTCGTATGCGTTTCAATATACCTATGGAATATGGGAACCGATGACTTTGTTGATTCCCAATTTTTACGGGGGAACAAGCGGGGAAGCGTTTGTGGGTGATCAGAACAGCGAATCTTATAAGGCACTGGTGAATTCTGGTGACAATAAATTAGCTAACCAGTTAGCGAATTACACAGCTACGTATTGGGGACCACAGTCGGGTACTGCGGGGGCTTATTATGCAGGGTCAATCATCATTTTCCTTTTTGTGTTGGGAATTTTGCTTGCCGAAAAGAAATATGTTTGGTGGCTAGTTCCGCTTTGCGTATTCAGTGTTATGCTCAGTTGGGGGGATAGTTTCTCTACTTTCAATTATTTTATGTTCGATCATTTCCCCGGCTACAATAAATTCAGGTCGTTTAGTTTTGCTTTGGTTATCATACTCTTTTGCATGCCGCTCTTAGGAATGATCGGTCTCGAGAAGTTTTTTAAAGAGGGTTTGAATAAGGAGACTAAAAAGAAATTGTTGATCGCCTTTAGCGCTACCGGTGGTTTGTGCTTGTTGATTATTTTGTTTGCCGGAATGGGCAGCTTTACACGCGATGGCGAATCGCAATTGCCCGCTTGGTTTTTAAAGGCACTTCACGCTGATCGAAGATCCCTGATGCGTGGAGATGCATTTCGCTCTCTTGCTTTTATCTTTTCTATTTTTTTGCTGCTCTATTTTAATGTAGCAAAGAAAGTATCTGAGCTCGGATTTTACGCCTTCCTGATTGTTATGGTGGCAATGGATTTGTCAATGGTCGACAAGCGTTATTTCTCAAAAGATAAATTTCAACGCAAACATGAAAATGCTTTTATCGCTGCTAATGCTGCCGATGATGAAATTTTAAAAGACAAAAGTTATTTCCGCGTTTATAACCTACAAGGCGCCTGGACGGAGGCGCGAACATCCTACTTTCATCATTCCCTTGGTGGCTATCACGGTGCCAAGTTGAAAAGGTATCAGGACTTGTATGATTCCTGTATTAGCAAAGAAACCGAAGAGATGATCAATGATTTACAAGCCGGTAAAAATAACTTTGCTAGCTACGGTGTCCTTGATATGCTTAATGCAAAATATTTTGTTTACGGCCCTAATGCAAACAATATAATCCTAAATCCTGCCTCTAATGGTAATGCTTGGTTTGTGAAAGAAGTAATAACGGTTGCCTCACCGATCGAAGAGTTAAAAGAAACGAGGGAAGTGAACACCAAGGAGATCGCTTTAATTGATAATTCGAAATTCAAGATTGAGAAGTCAAAATTTCAAGTTGACAGTGCAGCCACTATCGAATTAAAGGAATTTAAACCACCGTACTTAAAATATGAGTCAAAATCTTTGGTGGATGGTCTTGTCGTCTTTTCTGAAATTTATTATCCAAAAGGATGGCATGCCTTTATTGATGGGAAAGAAACTGAAATTTTCCGGGCTGATTATGTGCTTCGAGCGCTGTCCATACCTGCGGGAAACCATGTCATAGAATTCAAGTTTCAACCCAAACCTTATTTTATTGGAAACAAGGTAACGATGGCATCTAATTGGGCGGTAGTTCTTCTTGCTTTGGGGTGTATCGGCTGGACAACAAAAAAATCATTAGCAATTAAATCGTAACGGTGATCCCTTAAGTCTTGGCAAAATACCATTCATCTTGGTATTTTAAGCTTGGTAAAATAACCTTTGCCTTACGTATGGTTATCGTTTAGATTTACTAAAAAAATATTATGAATACTCGCCTTGTTCCGATTTTACTGATTGTCTTACTGGCACTTTTCAGTGCGCAGTTTACAAGAATGTCCTTTAAAAAAGTAGGTGACAACGCAGCCCCTGCAATTACAGGCACAAGCGCAGAGCTGCCGTTAGAAAAGATTAAGCTCCCTAAAGGATTCTCAATAAGCGTATTTGCTGAGGTAGATAACGCCCGTTCCCTTGCCATCAGCCCTAGTGGAACCATTTTTGTGAGCAACAAGGACGAAGACAAAGTTTATGCTGTAAAAGACGTGGATGGCGATGGAAAGGCCGATAAAAAATGGGTCATCGCCAGTGGATTGAATATGCCCAATGGTGTGGCATTTAAAGATGGTGATTTATACGTGGCTGAAATCAGCAAAATCCATAAATTTTCCGGAATTGAAAGTAAATTGGACAACCCGGGTAAATCAGAAATTATTTACGATAAATATCCCACAGAAGCTCATCACGGTTGGAAAAATATTGCCTTTGGTCCGGACGGAAAGCTATATGTACCGGTAGGAGCGCCTTGCAATATTTGTGAATCCAAGAATCCGATTTTTGCCAGTATAACAAGGATGAATGCTGATGGCACGGGCTTTGAGATTTTTGCGCATGGCGTTCGTAATTCGGTGGGTATTACTTGGCACCCTGTCACAAAGGCGTTGTGGTTTACCGACAATGGTCGTGATATGCTAGGCGATGATATTCCGTCTTGTGAACTCAATACAGCAGAGAAGAAAGGACTCCACTTCGGCTACCCATATTGCCACGAAGGTTCTGTTAAAGATCCTGAATTTGGCGATAAACGTCCGTGCAGTGATTTTGTAAAGCCTGCTGATAAATTAGGTGCCCATGTAGCTCCGCTTGGCTTGAAATTCTATACTGGAAAAATGTTCCCTGCGGAGTACCACAACCAGATTATAGTAGCTGAACATGGTTCTTGGAACCGCACTAAAAAAAGCGGATATAACCTTTCGCTCGTAAAATTGGATGGCAATAGTAGAGTAACTGGCCATAGCGTATTCGCCTCCGGATGGATGGATGAGGCCACTCAAAAAGTGTGGGGTCGCCCCGTGGATGTTTTATTGCTGCCCGATGGGTCAATGCTGGTGAGCGATGACCAGGCGAATGTGATTTATCGCATTGTGTACAAAGGATAATTTTTGTTATCTGATCTTACGAGCTGTTAATAGTCTATAATTATTGCCACGAAGGCACTAAGTCATGAAGATTACTTGATTTGAATTTTCTTTGTGGCGTAGTGCCTTTGTTCAAATGAATATTATCTTGTTATCTTAACAGAATTGATGCAACGGTTAACCATTAACCGATAATAATTAACTTCCGAAAATGTCAAAAGAAAAATTTGTTGCGGCAGTCAACGCTTCCTACAATTTTAATAGTCCGACTATCTATCTTGGGGCGGGTATCTATGAAAATGAAATTCTAGCGGATGCCAAAGTGAATTTATCGCTTCAGATGATGACCCGCCATGGTCTGGTGACGGGCGCAACGGGCTCTGGCAAAACAAGAACACTACAACTTATTGCCGAGCAGCTTTCGGCAGCGGGTGTAGCAGTGTTTATGCCCGATATGAAAGGTGACATTAGTGGAATGGCACAGGAAGGAGCTGTTAACAACAAAATTGATGAGCGCGCGAAAGCGTTAAATATAAAATTTACGCCCTCTGGTTTTCCTGTGGAGTTATATTCCTTAAGTGGAAAATTAGGGGGTCAGATGCGGGCTACCGTTACAGAGTTTGGTCCCGTACTCCTGAGCAAAGTGCTAGAACTGAACGAAGTGCAAACGAGCGTGTTGATGATTTTATTTAAATATGCCGATGACAAACAATTGCCTATCGTTGATTTAAATGATCTAAAGAAAGTGTTGAATTATCTTTCGGAAGGGGAGGGTACGGCAGAAATTAAAGAGAGTTATGGAAAGATTTCCTCCGCTACGGCTTCAACGATGCTCCGCAAGATTGTGGGACTGGAACAACAAGGGGTAAGCAAAATATTTGGAGAGAAATCATTTGATATTGAAGACTTGCTTGAAAAAGTAGATGGGAGGGGTGTAATCAGTTTGCTTAACGTTTCTGACGTGCAAAATCAACCTGCTATTTTTTCAACTTTCATGCTTTCGCTTTTGGCAGAGATTTACCAAACCCTACCGGAAGCAGGCGATTTAGATAAGCCCAAGCTGGTTTTCTTTTTAGACGAGGCCCATCTGCTTTTTAAAGATGCACCGAAAGCCTTTATGGATCATATCGATCAGGTTATCCGCCTGATCCGCTCCAAAGGGGTGGGTGTGTTTTTCTGTACCCAGCTCACTTTGGATGTTCCCTCTTCTGTACTTTCTCAACTGGGCAATCGGGTTCATCATGTGATTCGGGCTTTTACCCCAAATGATGTTAAAGATTTGAAGGAAACGATCAAGACTTTCCCGAAGTCGGAGTTTTATGATTTAGAAAAGCAGTTTACGCAACTGGGTATTGGCCAGGCGTTTATCACCGTGCTGAACGAAAAAGGAATTCCGACAGAGACGGTAGTTACTCATTTGGCGCCTCCCGCGTCACGGATGGGGCCGCTCACGCCAGAAGAATACCAAACACAATTGAACAGTTCGGAGTTTTATGAAAAATATAAGGAGACCATCGACCCGAGAAGCGCTTTTGAAATTTTGAACGAAAGGGTTTTGGCGGTGAAGCAGGAAAAAGAGCAAGCAATGGAATCTGCAAAAGAAGCTAAAATTTCACCTTCAGTTAAAGCGGAGAAAAGTACTTTTGAGCAAGTTCTTTCTTCGCCCATAACTAAACAGGTGGGGAGGGAATTGGTGCGCGGAGTTTTCGGGATGTTGTTTGGCTCGGCACCCAGGCGTACTTATACAAGAAGGAGATATTGACTTGTCACTTCACCCTCACAAATTCTTTTGACTCGCAATCTTTCATGGCGTCATGTATTTTTAATGAGGTTCCTGTCAACTCATCAATAACCAATCGCTGTGTGATCATCCCCGATTTCTTATCGGTAAAAAGGATTTCTTGACCACTTACTTTATATTGAAATGAATTCATATCACTTCCTTTTTTCTTTCCAACTGAGAACACGCCCTCCTGGCCAGTACCGTCCTTTTTAAAAACAATTAATTTTGCTACGCTACTATTGGAATTGCCGCCCATCATCCCTTCTAGTTCTTTTTCAGTTTCGCTTTCTGTCATTTCACTTTGAAGGCAACTTTTAGTGTTTGTCAGTTGCCATGTTCCTTCCAGGGACTGTGCTAACAAAGGGCCTGAAATCAAAGCAAGACCAAACGCAAATAAAGTTTTCATAAATTATGTTTTAGTTTTTAAATCCTTTTTTCGTAACCGAAATTTGTATTGAAAACAAAATAACGAACACTATTGCAAAAAAGTGTTTTCATCGAAACTTCATTAGTCTAAAAATTATATGCTAATTTAACATGAAATTCTAATATTTCATTAAGCATGGATTTAACCATACTCTTTACCCCAATTGATGAACAGATTTATTCGATCGATTACCCTGCCAATTCTGTTTTTAAAAACATAAGGGCATTCACTGAAAAAATGCCGAGTTATGAGGGAGCGCATATCGCTTTAATTGGCCTGAACGAAGAGCGGGGCACCAACTCCAACAAAGGAACAGCCCTGGCACCTGACGAAATCAGGAAAAAACTTTATGCACTAAAAAAAGGGACAGGGACTTACAATATTGTGGATTTGGGAAACCTCAATCTCGGCATCGATCTTGACGAAACTTACCTTCGGCTCAGCGAAGTGTGCCGAATGCTGTTAGAGCACAACGTGATGCCCCTTATTCTTGGCGGCTCGCAAGATTTAGATTATGGGCAATACCGTGGCTACGAAGACATGCAGAAGCTTATTAGTTTTCTTACCATCGATGCCTTTCTAGACTTGGATGACAAGAAAGATAGTGCGCCAGCCAAGCAGCATATTCATAAAATCCTTTTGCACGAGCCAAATTATCTTTTCGGTTATACCCATCTTGCTTACCAAACTTATCTGGTTGATCCCTTCTCAGCGGCCGTATTAGAAAAACTGAATTTCGAAGCGCACCGAATTGGGCAAATGCGCACTAACCTTGCAGAGATGGAGCCGGCCATTCGCCATGCCGATATGTTTTCGTTTGATATTACCGCAATCAAGTCAAGTGACGCACCTGGAAATGCCAATGCTCAACCCTTTGGCCTCACCGGTGAGGAGGCGTGCCAGATTTGTTGGTATGCCGGGTTAAATGAAAAATTAAGTTCAGTGGGATTTTATGAATACAACCCCAACTTTGATGACCTTCATAAAAAAACCGCGGCTGTCATTGCAACTATGATTTGGTATTTTATAGAAGGATTTTACCACCGGAAACATGAAAGTAATTTCAAGTCAAACGACTTTTTGAAATATGTGGTGTCTATGCCGGTAGAGCCGGAAACGATCTCTTTTTACAAAAGTAAGTTCACCGAGAAATGGTGGATGGAAGTAAGTCAAGCAAAACCTGGCGCACGCTATACGCGCAATTCCATCGTGCCTTGCAGCTATGCCGATTACCAAATGGCCACTAAAGGAGAAGTGCCAGACCGCTACATTAGCGCGTTAACAAAAATGGGATAATCAATTGAATCACAAGGCATACCATGGACTTCGCTGATGGGATTGGGTTTATAGGCGTGGGGATTTTATTGCTTGCTTTCTTGCTTAATCAGCTCAAAAAAGTTTCGCACGACAGCTCTATTTATATTTTATTGAATTTCTTCGGGGCGGGAATGGCCTGCCTCGCTTCGATACTAATTCACTATTGGCCCTTCATCTTGTTGGAAGGTGCTTGGACATTAGTTTCCTTTTTAAGTTGGATCCGATTACTTAGGGCAAAGAAGAATCCTGGATAAGTCAGCTTTCATTCATGGCAATTACTTTGGCTTCAGCGATCACAAATATTTTGTCGCCAATTTTCGGCTTGACACTCGCTAGTCCTGTGAAAGCACCAAAAGCTGGAAGTATTCCTTGATTTTGCTTTAGGTGAAAGCATGGAAGTGTCACTGATTGTTTTCCGGTTCCCCTTAAATGGGCACCAGGGTGAATATGTCCGGCCAAGTTGTAAAGCCCATCAGGAATCGTTTCAAGCGGTTCGTGGGTTAGGATCAGGTTATTTAATTGCAGAGAGCTAGGGTGTAATTGAATCTGATGTCTTTCATATTGCAAATCACTGAGGATATCATGGTTGCCAATCACCAATTCAAAAGAACAAAAATCAAATGCCTTCCGCACTTGGCCGAAAGCCTCCCAACCGTCATTATAGATGCTATGAAATAAATCCCCGAGAAAGATGAGACGTTGAGGCCTAAATTGGTTGATTAGGGCTATTAAAGTCTCCGTATTCTTATGATTTCCATAGGTGGGTACCGAAAGCCCTGCCCTGCGGAAATGATCAATTTTACCCCAGTGCACATCAGCCAGCACTAAGGATTTCAGGTTGGGCAGCCAAAGGGCTTTTTCCGCCAGCAAGACAGCCTGCTCCCCGCCTAAATCTAGTTTAATAGTGCACATTTATAACCACAAATCTATCAAACACGGCTTCTTTTTGTTAAAAAAAATGGTAACCTTGGCTTAACATTCAACACTACCTATAAAGTTACATTTGCTTAATCTTCTATACCGATTTTATGTTTGATCTTGACACCAGTCATTCACTACTGTTAATTCTTTGCCTTTTTGCAGCCTGTTCCTTTGAGTTTGTTAATGGTTTTCATGATACGGCCAATGCGGTAGCTACCGTTATTTATACGAATACCCTCAAACCTTGGGTTGCCGTAATCTGGTCTGGAACCTGGAATTTTCTAGGGGTATTTTTTGGTGGTATAGCCGTAGCCATGGGCATCGTTAATCTCCTTCCCGTGGAAACTTTGGTAGATCAGAATGTGGCCCATAGTTTAGCCATGGTAGGGGCTTTACTTCTCACGGCCGTTTTTTGGAATTTATTGACTTGGTATTTAGGTATCCCATGTTCCAGTTCTCATACCTTGATCGGATCAATTCTCGGTGTTGGATTAGCTTATTCTATTTTACCGGTAGCCACGGGCGATGCAGTAAACTGGGGCAAGGCCCAGGATATTGGGGCTTCTTTGTTGCTATCTCCGTTGTTTGGTTTTTCGGTAACTATTATTTTGATGTACTTCATTCGTGTGATGACACGGAAAACCCCTATGGAAGACGTGGTTTTTAAAGAACCAAAAAAGAATCAACCCCCTCCGCTGTGGATTCGTGCAATTCTTTTTACCACTTGCACGTTGGTGAGCTTCTTTCATGGCTCAAACGATGGACAGAAAGGGGTAGGGCTTATCATGCTTGTCCTGATTGGAATAGTGCCTACTTATTTTGCCTTAGATGTTAACTTTGATCCCGCAAAACTACCGGACGCTCTCCATAAAATAGAGCAGGTAATGGCCGAAATTGATTCGACAACACTTTCCAAGCCCGATCGGGAACGATTGGCGCAGACCCTGGAAATGAATGTTCGTTTGAATACTGTATTTTCTTCCTTTTCGAAGGTTAATGACATTCCGAAATCTCAAAAATTTAATGTGCGCAAGGATGTCATGCTTATGGATAGAAACATTAATTCATTATTAAAAAAGGAAGAAGTTCGTCTGAGCGTGAGTGATAAGGAAGTCTTAAAGAAAGAACTGAAGAGCGTAAGGAAAATTACCGATTACTCACCACGATGGGTAATTATCCTGATCTCTGTATCACTCGGTTTCGGCACGATGATCGGCTGGAAGCGAATTGTTAAAACGATTGGAGAAAAAATAGGCAAAGAGCATCTCACGTATGCCCAAGGGGCCAGTGCCGAATTGGTGGCTGCCATGACAATTGGTTTATCCTCAAGTTATGGATGGCCAGTGAGTACCACACATGTATTGTCCTCGGGTATAGCTGGAAGTATGGTGGCCAGCAAAGGTGTGAAAAATTTGCAACCCGACACGGTACGAAATATTCTGATTGCTTGGCTTCTTACACTTCCTGTCGTGATGGTTATGGCTGGCTCGCTGTTCTTATTATTCCGATCAATTTTTTAGTCAAGTGAATATTTGGAGAGTTATCTGACCCAATCATCTTAACGATTTGTCATTTAAAGGAGCTTGTTCGTAGGCAAATTGAGAGAAGATCAGAAATAAAGGAATGTCGCAGTAAAATACTTTCACCACTCAATAGCGTAAACTGCCTTTTCGCGATTGGGGTAAATTCCTTCTACCAGAATTCCTCCGCTTTTGTTTGCTAGTATGCGATTGATGTCTTCCGTTTTTTCAACCGGCACTTTGTCGATAAACATCAGGATGAAATTTAATTTCACGCCTGCTTTTTTCCATTTGCCTTCACCCAGTTTTTGAATAGTTACCCCGCCATCGATATTTAATTTTCTCAGCGTCTGGTAAGAGACACTTTCAAACAGCGCGCCTTCCACTTCATTTGAAATTTCTTTCTTTGATGGCTTCAGTTCTCCTTCGTAGCTTTTCAGCACTACGGTCACCTGTCTTTCTATGTCTTGCCTGAGAAATTTTACTTTTACACTATTACCTGGTCGATGGCGTGCTACTTGTTCTTGAAGTTCTGAAACACTGTTGGCAATTTGCCCGTCAATAGCAGTAATTACATCACCCACTAACAACCCAGATTTTTCTGCAGCACTTCCCTCGTTGACGCGTGTCACAAAAACACCCTGTACCACGTTGAGATTTTGCCGTTCTGCCAGCGATGCATTGACGTCCGTAATGATCACCCCTAATAGTCCGCGCTGCACTTGGCCAAACTCCAGCAGGTCATCCATGATTTTCCGAACCAGACTTTCGGGTATCGCAAAAGAGTAGCCGGCATAGCCACCCGTAGCCGTGGCTATGGCCGAGTTGACACCGATCAGTTCACCTTTCAGATTCACCAACGCACCGCCACTATTTCCAGAGTTCACCGCTGCATCGGTTTGAATAAAGGATTCGATTTGTAGATTATTACGGTCGCGCAATATCCCGATGTTGCGAGCCTTGGCGCTGATAATGCCGGCTGTTACGGTAGAATTTAGATCAAAGGGATTTCCGATGGCCAACACCCATTGGCCAGGGACTATCTCGTCAGAATTGCCATAGCGGACAAAGGGAAGGTTGTTTGATTTTATTTTAAGCAGTGCAAGATCGGTGGTGGGGTCAGTGCCAATTACTTTGGCATAAAAATGCTGATTGTTGTTCATGATCACCTCAATGGAATTGCCATCTTCAATCACATGGTAATTCGTTACAATATAGCCGTCATCGGAAATGATCACGCCTGACCCAGAAGATTGCGCATGTGGATTCGCTAATAATTCCAATGGATTTAGGCTAAAATTGCCTGGTCCGTAGGTGGTCCTGATGTGTACTACGGCAGGGGTAACCAACCTGGCGGCAGCTTCAAAATTCAAACCCGCAGGGACGCGCGCACTGCTATCATTGATCCAGCGAACGGGAAAATGCAGTTGTCGTTCAGCCACGGAATTATAGGTTGGGGTTTCTCCGGCATATCGTAAGGTTATTAGCGACCCAATAACAGCCCCAATTATCGAAGAGATCAACACCACAGAAATCAATATGAATTTTCTCATGATAAGTTGAAGGTAAGAGGAATTTAGGAGAAAGAAAATTTCGGAATTTTTGATAAGATCAAAAAAATCTTCTTCAAAATCTTTTTTAGTTTTTTGTTCGCTACCTTTTTTTGAGTTTTTTTAAGACGACAATCAATAATAGACCGCAATCTCTTCCAATTTTTTTCTCGATAATTTAGGCACGTACGTTTCTTGGGCTGGGTAGCCTATGGGAATGAGAAGAAACGGCCTTTCATTTTCAGGACGTTTCAGTAGTTTCGACAAAAAATTCATTGGACTAGGCGTATGCGTGAGCGCCACTAATCCTGCGTGAAGAATGGCGGCTAAAAGAAAACCACACGCCAAACCCACGGATTCGTTTACATAATAGTTCGTTCGTTTAGAACGATCAGGTTGAATTTCGTAAGCTTTTTTGAAGACTACGATAAGGTAAGGGGCAACTTCGAGAAATGGTTTTTGCCAATCAGTTTGCAGTGGTTTTATATCGTCCAGCCAATCTTCACTCATCCTGCTTTCGTAGCTTTCCTTCTCCTCTTTTTCTGCTGCTTCTCGGATTTCTTTTTTTAAGCGGGGATCTTTCACCACACAAAATGTCCACGGTTGTTTATGCGCCCCCGAAGGTGCTGTAGAAGCGGTTAGCAGAAGCTGATCAATAATTTCCTGCGGAATTGGTCGATCAGCAAAATCTCTGACCGTTCGCCTTTCCTCCATCCAATTGTGGAATTGAATACTTCGATCCAACATAATGGCATCGTCATACGTCTCCCGATTATATTGAACAAAAGGGAATCCGTTAATCAGTTTTTCATTTGAAGTCATAGGGAGCCTGTTTTGTGTTGACCACATCATTCATGGAGTTCATTTACAAATTAAAGGAAAGAAGTTTTGTGTCACTCGAATTTCTTTCTATAAATCTCATAAAAAAAGCCATCCAAGTTTAGTTGAATGGCTTATATATCGTTTTTGAATTCTATTACTTCTTTTCTATCGGGGTAACGGGTATCACTTTTTCAATAATCATTTTTGGTTGTGTCACTTCGGTCGAAGGCTTCACGGTGGAAATATGTGGAGCAATGATCAGCGCCACAATGGAAGACAACTTAATTAAAATATTCATAGACGGTCCTGAAGTGTCTTTGAACGGATCTCCCACGGTATCGCCTGTTACAGAAGCTTTATGAGGTTCTGATTTTTTATAGTGCATTTCGCCATTAATCTCTACACCCTTTTCAAAAGATTTTTTTGCATTGTCCCAAGCACCACCGGCATTGGATTGAAAGATGCCCATCAATACACCACTCACGGTTATCCCTGCTAAGGTCCCACCTAAAACTTCGGGGCCAAAGGTGAATCCAATGATTACAGGAGTTAATAACGCAATGGCTCCAGGGGCAATCATTTCGCGCAAGGAGGCTTTGGTTGAGATGGCTACGCATTTTTCATATTCCGGTTGTGCTTTGTATTCCATGATGCCCGGAATTTCTCGGAACTGCCTACGCACTTCGTTTACCATATCCATGGCCGCACGACCAACGGCCGCAATGGCGAGGGAAGAAAAGATGTAAGGGATCATTCCGCCTACAAAAAGGCCAGCAAGAACAGGAGCTTTGAAAATGTCGATAGATGTGATACCGGAGACACCAACAAAAGCGGCAAACAGTGCGAGTGAAGTAAGGGCGGCTGATGCAATGGCAAAACCTTTTCCGGTAGCGGCAGTAGTGTTTCCAACAGCATCCAGGTTATCGGTGCGATGGCGAACTTCCTCAGGTAAGTGACTCATCTCGGCAATACCTCCCGCATTATCAGCGATTGGGCCGAAAGCATCAATCGCCAATTGCATCGCTGTTGTTGCCATCATACCAGCGGCAGCTATGGCTACTCCGTACAATCCGGCAAATGAATAGGAACCTAAAATTCCAGCGGCAAGGACGAGTATTGGCAGGGCAGTTGATTCCATTCCAATGGATAAACCACCGATAATATTAGTTGCATGACCGGTGCCTGATTGCTTTATAATTGAATTCACAGGGCGCTTGCCCATGGCGGTATAATATTCGGTGATCATGCTCATCAACGTGCCCACCACTAATCCGATAATAATTGCAATGAAGACATCCAGGGAAGAAAATTCTACACCACGATGGATCATTTTTGCTGGAAGTAAATACATGACGGCAAAGTATGATGCAATGGCGGTCATAATAATCGATGACCAGTTACCGATGTTCAAAGCATTTTGCACGCTGTCGGTTTCGTTTTTGATTCGCACAAACCAGGTGGCTATAATGGAGAAGACAAGTCCGAGGCCAGCCGTTACCATAGGCAAGAGAATAGGGGAGAGACCACCAAAATTATCGTTGGCAGAAATCTCCTGACCCAATACCATCGTGGCTAAAATAGTGGCCACGTAAGAACCAAATAAATCGGCACCCATGCCGGCTACGTCCCCCACATTATCCCCCACATTGTCGGCAATGGTGGCGGGGTTACGCACATCATCTTCCGGGATTCCGGCTTCGACCTTCCCAACAAGGTCAGCGCCTACGTCAGCGGCTTTGGTATAAATACCACCACCTACGCGGGCAAAAAGTGCAATGGATTCTGCCCCTAAAGAAAATCCTGCTAGCACCTCAATGGCTTTCCTCATTTCAAGGCCCGTAACGGCTGCCCCTTCGGGCACAAAATATTTGAAGAATACAATGAACAGTCCGCCTAAACCTAATATGGCTAGTGCAGCAACGCCAATTCCCATTACAGAACCCCCAGTAAAAGAAACATTTAGTGCTTTTGCCAAAGAGGTGCGGGCTGCCTGAGTGGTGCGCACGTTGGCTTTGGTGGCTATTTTCATACCGATATATCCCGCCAATGCGGAGAAGAAGGCTCCTAATAAAAAGGAGATCGCGATGATCGGGGAGGACTCTTGAATTAACGTTCCTGACCAACCTAATAAAATGGCTGCGATTAAAGCAAAGACACCAAGGATGCGCCACTCCGCTTTAAGAAAGGCCATTGCACCGTTTGCAATGTAGCCGGCAAGTTCTTGCATTTTAGGTTCGCCAGCATCTTGGCGGGTTACCCAGGCGGATTTAAAAGCGGTCACTACGAGAGCGAGAAGGCCGATGGTAGGAATGAGGAAGAGTATGATGTTCACAGGTTAAAAGATTTATGATTAAAAATTAAAATCCCGATAAACGGGGAAGTCACCTTCGTAAAAAGTGGCTGCAAAACTAACCAAAATCGGCAAATGGCCAACCTGTAAGTTGGCGCAAAATGCATAAAAATGAAGGATTTTAACAGTTTTCTAATCCGCAAGGATCTTGGGCAACATCTTACAACTTAGTTCCGAAACCATTAAATATGGGTTATGCTTTACCAAAAAGGTAATAAAAGCATTTTCGGGGTATTTCATTTGCCCGTAATCGGACGCTTTCGTTCACTATCGTTCTAGGATGTTATCAAATACATTCGATTTGAGGCTTTATTCGATGTTTTTTGAATGGCATTATTAATGGATAGACCTCGATGGAGAAGGATTATAGATTCTGGTTGCTGGATACTCGTTGAATTCAAGCACTTCGAGTAACAAGAATCGAGTATCCAATTTTCGAACTTAAACTGAAACAATTTTGAACCTTGAATTTTAAACCTTGAATTAGAAATATGCTACACCACTATTTAGTGATCGCCTTTCGCCAATTGTTGCGGAATAAATTTTATACCGTGATTACGATTACCGGATTGGCGATAGGCATCGCCTCGGTCTTTTTAATTGCTCAATATTTAAAGCAAGAGTTAGGGTACGATCGTTTTCACGATGGCGCAGAGAATATCTATCGTGTGGCGTGGATTAACACCAACCCACAGACGCGCACGCCTCATCCTATGGCGCAGGCCATGGTACAGGATTTTCCCGAGGTTGAAAGCGCGGTAAGCCTTTCCCCCATTTGGGGGCCAGGCCTTACCCGCCAAATATTTACCATACGAAATCCTGAAAAGGATGTGCGCTATGACGAATCGAATGTGTTGGCCGTGGACAGTACCTTCTTTAAAGTTTTTTCGTTCCCATTGCTCAAAGGCGATCTTAAAACCGTGTTGAAAAATCCTGGCGGGATTTTGATTTCGGAATCAACTGCCTTAAAATATTTTGGAACAACGGAATGTTTGGGCAAGCAGTTGGAAGGAAATAACAAAAATGACTTAGTTCATATTTTGGGCGTGTTTAAGGATGTGCCTAAATCTTCCCACTTTCATTTTGACATTTTGGTTTCGATGGTTCGCTTAAAATTGGGAGATCCCAATAGTGAATATTATACGTGGAAAGACTTTGGGCATTTTAATTATGTGCGTCTTAAACCCGGCACTGATGCCAAAGCCCTTGAAAGCAAATTATTGGACTGGTCAAGAAAATATGTGACGTATCGTGATGAGGATATTCGATGGCTGAAAGAAAATCATTATGGTTATGAATTGCAACCGATCACCAGCATCCATTTGCAATCGCATTTGCGTTGGGAACTGGAACCAAACGGTAACATCTCCTATGTTTATTTGATGGTCGCTGCTGCGCTGCTCATCCTCATTGTTGGCTCAATAAATTTTGTAAACCTCAACATGGCACAATCTTCTGAGCGGACGAAGGAAATCGGCATTCGGAAATCGCTGGGGGCGTTTCGCCAGCAACTGACTTTTCAGTTTCTTGGTGAATCGGTTTTGGTGACAACCGTTGCCTTACTAATGGCGGTCTTTCTCATTGAGGTTTCTTTGCCCGTCTTGAATGCATTGACGGGAAAAACCTTCATGCTCGAGTGGAGCACGTTCATTGTGATTCTTTTTGCGCTGGGATTTTTTGTGTCCTTGTTGGCAGGCATCTATCCGGCTCTTGTGCTCTCTTCGGTAAAACCTGCATTGATCCTAAAAGATAATTTTATGCAAATTAAAGGCGCCAGTTTACGCAAGGTGTTTATCGTTTTTCAGTTTGTGGCCTCTATGGCGTTGATTTCGTCTAGCGTGATCATCTCACAGCAGATCAATTTCCTTCAACATAAAGAACTTGGTTTCAAACCCGAAGAGGTGATCGTATTGCCCATCAAAGACCGTTCGATGAACAAGCGAATCGAAGAACTTCGGACTGAACTTTTAAAAGTGAATGGCGTCACCGGTGTCTCGGCTACTTCAAATGTCCCCGGTAAGACATTCAATCAAAATCCAGTCTATGCTTTGCAAGATCCGGAAGAGAGGCTGGACGTATCAGAAGAATTTATCGATGCTGATTTTTTGAATGTAATGAACATGACGATCGCTGAGGGTCGCGGCTTCCTGAAAAACAACCCGGTCGATTCGGATGGATTCATCCTTAACGAAACAGCGGTGCGTCAGCTTGGTATTAAAGATCCCATCGGAAAAGAAATTGTTTGGGAGAATGATGGTCCTGGTACAAAGGGCTCAATTATCGGGGTAGTAAAAGATTTTCATTTTCAGTCGCTGCACGAACCGCTTCGTCCGCTGTTGATGCGCCTGGAGCCACGATACAATTTTGCAGTACTAAAGCTGAATACCGGTAATTTTGAAAATACCATGAAAGGCGTGGAGAAAATCTGGCGGAAGTTTGATGATAAATTCCACTTTGAATTTTCTTTCCTTGATGCGCAACTCAACCAGCTTTATCAAGAGGAGCGCGGCATGGTGCAGGTGCTTGATGTTTTCTCTTTTCTGGGCATTGGTATTGCGAGCCTGGGCTTGCTAGGCATTGCCGCACTTGCCTTCCGTCAGCGGACAAAAGAAGTGAGTATCCGAAAAGTTTTGGGCGCAAGTTTGCCAAATCTGGTAGTGCTTTTGGTAAAGGATTTCACCCGACTGGTCTTGATTGCCGTAGTGATGGCCGTGCCTTTGGTGTGGTGGGTGATGAACCGATGGCTACAAAATTTCTCTTACCGGATCGAAATCAATCCTGCTGTTTTTGTGATCACCGGTTTGGGTTTGGTGATGATGGCCTGGGCTACGCTTAGCTTTCTCACCATGAAGACCGCGAAAGTGAATCCGGCTGAAACATTGAAAAGTGAATAATATAATGCCTTGCTACTTAGAAATAATTTTGAGTGTTGAATTTTAAATTTTGAAATTAACGATGCTACACAACTACATTACCATCGCCTTTCGCAGTATCCTGCGCAACAAGTCTTATGCGGCAATTAATATAGCGGGGTTGGCCTTGGGCATCACCACCTGCCTTGTCATCTTTCTGATCATCAAAAGGGAAATGAGTTATGATACCTCATTTGCCCATTCAAATTCGATTTACAGAGTGGTTCGACACGTAACAAACGCCTCTGGTCTTTCCAAAGACAGCGTTACACCTTATCCTTTAGGAGATGCTTTGAAGAATGATTTTCCTGAAATCCTTTCTACCCAATTTCATTTTCAGTATGAGTCTCAAATGACAATTGAAGAGGAAAAGAGCAAAGTAAGGAATATTGTTTTTGCAGATACCTCTTTCTTTGACGTGTTCAACATAGAGGTCTTATCCGGTAATCCAAAAAAAGATTTAGCGCAGCCTGGAAAAATATTCCTCACGGAAGAATTTGCGAAAACGCTATCGAAAAAGAATGCCACTCATTTAAAACTTGACAACCTCCTTGACTTTGAGATAGCCGGCATCATACGGATGCCCTCCACACCTACCCATATAGCGATCAACATGGTGGCCTCCAAAGCTACGCTCACTCCTGAAATGGTCAAAAAATTTATGGGATTCTCAATGGATCAATGGGGGTTGAATGCTGCAGGATTTACTTACGTTGTTTTGCCTTCCACCATAAGTAAAGAGTCGATAGAAGAAAAATTTCCGGCTCTTGTGAAGAAATATTACTTGCCAGAAGATGCGCCTCGAGAAAGTTTTTTCCTTCAGCCGTTAACTGATATTCATTTCAATACTGAGTACAGTGAAAATCCCGGTACAACTTCAATATCATTTTCTGTGCTATTGATATTGGGTTTTATTGGTCTTTTTATTTTAGTTATCGCCTGTGTTAATTTTATCAATCTTTCCACAGCGCTTTCTGTTCATCGCTCGCGCGAAGTGGGTGTGCGCAAAACGTTGGGTGCACAACAGGCGCAATTAGCTTTTCAATATCTGGGTGAGGCCTTCTTATTAACGATTATAGCGGGCTTGCTTTCTGTGGTGGCAGCTGAGTGGGCAACTCCCTTGGTGGGCAATTTCCTTGAGAAAAAGATTACGTTGGATATTATTCACAATCCTCCTGCTATTGGGTTTTTGTTTGCGATCATCCTATTTACAGCCTTGTTCTCGGGTTCATATCCAGCCCTGGTGTTATCGCGGTTCAATCCCGTCAAAGCACTGAAAAGTAAGCTTTCACAACAAAGTCAGGGGGCTGTTCCCGTAAGGAAAATATTGGTGGTGCTTCAATTTTTTATCGCACAAGTGTTAATCATCTGCACATTAGTGGTTTCAAGCCAACTATCTTTTTTCCGGAACAAATCGCTTGGGTTTACCAAAGAGGCGGTGATCAACGTAGCGCTTCCTGATCACGAGGCCAACAAATTGGAAGCCTTACATAACAGGTTGTTAGCCGATGGCGATGTAATAGATGTTTCGTTTTCGCTGGGTGCCCCAATGTCAGCAGCCAATTTTGGAACGGGTATGTATTTGACTGAGAAAGGTGGTTCTCAGCGATATGAGGTTAACATTAAACCAGTGGACACGCACTACAAGGATGTATATGGATTGGAATTGATTGAAGGCCGGTGGTTTACAGAGAGCGATGAGAAACTTGGAAACATCGAAGAGAATACGAAGTGGGTGTATGTAGTAAATGAGAAGGTGGTTAATACGCTTGGTTTTGCATCACCAAAAGATATTATTGGCAAATTTGTGACTATTGGAATTAATGATGTCTCTGGGCCAGTGGTTGGTGTAGTAAAAGATTTTAATGTGGCCTCGCTGCATAAGGAGATTCAACCCACCTTGCTCTTGCCATTTAATTTGGCGCATGACGCGGGGATCAAGATTACCACATCCAACACTTCAGCCGTTATAAAGAGAATTGAAGAAGCATACGCCTCGCAATACCCTGAGTATTTATTTGAATACACCTTCCTTGATCAATACATCGGGCAGCTATATCGCGAGGAAGACCGCATGTTTACCATGTTCGAGATTTTCGCGGGCATTGCTATTTTCATTGGCTGCCTAGGGCTGTATGGATTGGCGTCTTTCATGGCGCAGCAGCGGACGAAAGAAATTGCTATACGCAAGACGTTAGGTGCATCCGTGGGTAACATTGTCACGTTGTTCTCTAAAGATTTTGCCCTGCTCATTGCTATTGCCTTTGTGTTGGCTGCACCAGTGGGCTGGTATGTCATGAACCGATGGCTCCTTGGGTTTGCTTTTAAAGTGCAGATCGGTTGGCCAGTTTTCGCAATTGCCGTTGTAAGTACTTTGACCATTACATTTCTTACAGTAAGCTATCGTTCGTTGAAGGCGGCAATGAGTAATCCGGTGGATAGTTTGAAGAGTGAATAGGGAATTCAAAATCCTAGATTAAAAATTCAAAATTAAAGCTGTGTAAATTTTGAATGATATGACTTGGAACAATATTGAATATCGAATTTTTCAATTTTGAATTAAAAACATGCTACGCAATTATTTGACCATCGCCTTCAGAAACCTCACACGCAATCCCGTGTATTCGTTTATCAACATTGTTGGGTTAGCCGTAGGCATTGCCTCGAGTGTGCTCATTCTTTTATGGGTTGCTGATGAATATTCGTTTGATCGCTTTCACGTGAATTACGATCGGATTTATAAAGTCTATCGAACGGAAACCTGGGCGCAAGGCATTGGCACTGCCACTTCGTTACCGTATCCATCAAAAGAGGCTATTAAGAATGCTTCCACCGGCATAAAACGCATTACCATGACAAATTGGGGTGAAGGCAATATGCTGCAGGTTGGCGACAAGCGCTTGAACAAATTGGGGCTAAGTGCCAGCGAAGATTTTTTTAAAATATTTAGTTTCACTATGGTAAAAGGGGATGTGAATACTGCATTAGACGAGCCCGCTTCCATCGTCATTACAGAATCTACCGCACGAACTTTTTTTAATGATCGAGATCCGATCAACCAAATGATTAAAGTGGATAACGACCGTGAGCTGAAAGTTACGGGAGTGATCAAAGATGTGCCCAAGCAATCTTTTTTTCGATTCGATTATGTCCTTCCCTTTAAATATTATGAAGCCACACAGCCTTGGGTAAGGAGTACCATGAACAGTTGGGATAACAATTCCTTTCAAATGTACGCGGAGTTGGAATCAGGCGCGAATGCAAGCGATGTGGACATGAGCATCAAAGATCTCGTAAAGAAAAACAACACAAAGGCTCCTACTGCCGAGTTGTTCTTGCACCCCATGAGTAAATGGCGACTTCACTCCAATTTTGAAAACGGGAAAAATACAGGGGGAATGATTGAGTATGTCCAACTCTTTACCGCAATCGCGATTTTCGTCTTAGTTATTGCCTGCATCAACTTTATGAATCTGGCCACTGCCCGAAGCGAGAGCCGTGCCCGTGAAGTAGGCATCCGCAAGAGTGTAGGATCAAGACGGAAGGAATTGATCTTTCAGTTTCTCGGTGAGTCAGTGATGATCACGTTGATTTCGTCAATACTTGCTTTCGTGTTGGTTGAACTGTTGTTGCCTTCCTATAATATTTTAGTCAATAAGCACATGGTTGTTAATTATTCCAATCCGTGGTTATGGACGATTGCTGTGGCGGGGGTATTGCTGATCGGGATTTTCTCGGGCAGCTATCCGGCCTTTTATCTTTCTGCTTTTCAACCTGTCAAGGTGTTGAAAGGAAAAGTGAATGCCGGCAAGGGAGCCAGCGCACCGAGAAAAGTTTTGGTTACGCTTCAGTTTGGGTTTTCCATTTTTCTGATCATCGGCACGATCGTGATTTACCAGCAGATCATGCACGTAAAAAGTCGCGACATAGGCTATGACCGCGAAAATTTGATAGAAATTTGGACGAATGGAGAACTAGAGAAAAACTTCCAAACAATTCGGAATGAGTTGGTAAGAACAGGTGCCGTTAAATCGGTTTGCAAAAGCAATAGCCCCATTACTTCTATTTTTTCCAATAATGAAGTGGAGTGGGCTGGTATGCCATCCGGTCAACGTGTTTCTTTTTCCACCATCGCCACTGAATATGATTACACTGAAACCATGGGGATCAAGATGCTTGAGGGGCGCGATTTCTCGAGATCGCATGTCGATTCACTTTCGGTAGTCATTAACAAGGCGGCCGTTGATTTTATGGGAATGAAAAATCCGATCGGGCAAAAAATTAAATACAACAATATGGACTTAGAGATCATAGGCGTGATCCCCAATATTGTAATGGATTCACCCTATCATCCCGTAGAACCGATGACATTAGTATTTGCTCCGACTTGGAGCAGCACCGTTACTGTGCGGCTTAACAAGACGGCTGATCTGAAAGGTGCGATTAACAAAGTAGAAAGTGTCTTTAAAAAGCTAAATCCAAATTACCCTTTTGAGTTTCGCTTTGCTGATTCCGATTTTGAAAGAAAGTTTGAAAACATTAATCTGATCAGCAGGCTCGCCACCGTTTTTGCTTCGCTGGCTATATTCATCACCTGCCTTGGTTTGTTTGGGCTTGCGGCCTTTACTGCCGAGCAACGAACCAAAGAAGTAGGCATCCGCAAGGTCATGGGTGCTTCAGTCTCGAGCTTGGTATTGTTGATCTCCAAAGATTTTTCCCGATTGGTGATTTTTGGTTTTTTGATTTCTGCCCCAATTGCATGGTGGTTTCTTACTAATTTTTTAGAGCGCTACCCGTACCGAATTGCTATTGTATGGTGGATGTTGCCTTTGGCAGGATTGGGTGCACTGGTGTTGGCCTTACTCATTGTGAGCACACAAGCACTTAAAGCCGCAGTGCGCAACCCTGCCAAGAGTTTGAGGAGTGAGTGAAAGGGATTATAAATTACAGATTCAAAATTTCAAATTTGACTCAATTTGCAATTAGTAATATTTTTGAGAATTGAATTTTAGATTTTTAACAATAGAGTTATGCTGCAACATTATTTTAAAATAGCCCTAAGAAACTTATCCCGCTATCGGCTTTATTCCTTCATCAATATCTTCGGTCTCTCTGTAGGGATTGCGGTGAGCTTGATCATTCTATTATACGTATCACATGAGCTGAGCTATGATAAATTCCACGCTAACGCTGACAGGATATTTCGAGTCTATGGTAAAATTATTTGGGGTGGCAAAGAAATCAATATGATGGGCGTCTCTTCTCAATTTGGCCCCACCATTAAGCAAAACAATAGTCATGTAATTAATTACGTAAGAACCTTGAACCCAGGAAGAAAGTTGATTAACTCACAAAGGGATCATGGATTTTATGAAAATGATTTTAAATTTTCTGACAGTTCATTCTTTTCTGTTTTTGCCTTTCCCTTATTACAGGGTGACCGAAGGGCATTGGCAAAACCCAATACGGTTATTATTTCGGAAACTATTGCACGAAAGTATTTTGGAGATGAAAATCCAATTGGTAAAATACTGACTTATGATCGAACCTATGAATTTGAAGTGGTTGGTGTCGCCAAGGATGCGCCATCAAATTCTTCCTTGACCTTTGATTTTGTTGGATCGTTTGTCTCACTGGAACGGATTCCTAACGTTATAAGTGGATCAAGTTCAAATCCAATTTCATTAGGTAACACGTTTACGTATTTGCTTTTGGATAAAAAGGATGCCGTGAACAGTACCCTCAACACGATTGCTAAATTAGCTGCCGTTTCATCTTCTGAGGATAAATTTAAGATGGAGCCTTTGGTGGACGTCCATTTTAGCTTAGCGGATTCTAACGATTCCAATTATGTGCCTCTTTTTTTACTGGTGGCATTAATGATTTTGGGTCTTGCGCTGATCAACTATATGAATCTCACTACTGCCCGTGCAACCATTCGTGCTAAAGAAGTTGGTCTTCGAAAGATTTCCGGAGCGGGGAGAGTTTCCGTAGCTCTTCAATTTTATTTTGAATCGGCATTGATCACTTTGTGTGCCTTTCTATTAGCGATCGTGTGGCTCCAAACCTTTCTTCCTTCTTTTCTTGATTTACTGCAACTTAAAATCGATCCGTCCTTTAGTAGACAGCCCCTATATCTTATAGTGATTGTCCTTCTGTTTGTTTTCTGTTTACTTCTTTCAGGCAGTTACCCTTCGCTTGTTCTATCTGGATTTAAACCTATGGAAGCGATCAAAGGAAAGTTGAATGGCGCAGGTCAAGGGGGATGGGTACGCAAAGGATTTACTGTTTTTCAGTTCACTGCCTCTGTAGCATTGATTATTTGCACGCTGGTGGTAAAATACCAACTGGATTTCCTGCGGAATAAAAAAATTGGTTTAGACAAAGATCAGGTAATGGTAGTGAACTTAGATCCATCCATGGCTAAAAACTATTCTACTGTGAGGAATGAGATTAAAAATAAAACTGGGATTTCTGAAGTGGCAGCCGCCTCTATTCCTCTATTTACAGGAGGGACTTCAGCTTTCTTTTTGAAGACTCCAAAAACAAAGGAAGATGTTTTTATTAATGTAATAAATGTGGATGGAAGCTTTTTTCGTACACTTGGAATGGAAAAGATAGGTCGTCAGGATAGCTTGCATCAACAAAGTGTTTTTGTGAACGAATCTGGACTAACTCAGCTTAGATTAAGTCAAGAAGATCTCCCCACTGAAATAGAAATTGGGAATAAGAAAGCCTTAATTAATGGTGTTATTAAGGATTTTAATTATGAATCCCTCCGTACAAAAGTAGGCGGTATGATGATCTGCGTTATGCCAGACACCTCGTCAGTTATTGCTCAATTTGGAGGTTCACTTTATCTTCGACTTGATCCTAAAATCAATTTGATAAAAAACCTATCCGAGATTGAAAGGATATTCAAGAAATTCCACCCTGATAGTCCTTTTGAATATTATTTTTTAGATGATGCCTTTGATAACTTGTATAAATCTGAAGATCGTTTGGCGAATATCTTTAATATTTTTTCAGGTATTTCAATTTTCATCGGATGTCTTGGTCTTTTTGGTTTAATCAATTTCACGACACAGGTTAAGACTAAAGAAATTGGAATAAGGAAAGTGCTAGGGGCATCTGTATTCTCCATTGTGAAATTACTTTCGATGGAATTTGTAGCCCTAATTTTAATTAGTTCAGTAGTGGCGGTTCCGATAGCTTATTGGTCAATGCAAAATTGGCTCAATGGGTTTTCTTATAAAGTGGAGATACCCTGGTGGTTTGCCTTAATGGCAGCTATTATTTTGGTGATTACAACTTGGGCAACAATTGCAGGCCAAGCGATTAAGGCAGGATTTTCTAATCCGGTGGATAGTTTGAGGAGTGAGTGAAAGGGATTATAAATTACAGATTCAAAATTCAAAATTACGATCAGAGAAAATTTTGAATGTTGAGTTTTTAATTTGGGATGACATGACTTGAGATGATTTGGAATATTGAATGTTAAATTTTGAATTTTGAATTAAAGATTATGCTTAAAAACTATTTAAAAATCGCTTTGCGCAATCTTCTGCGCAACCGGGTTTACTCGGGCATTAATATTTTTGGTCTTGCTCTCGGGGTAGGGTGCTGCCTATTGTTGGCGCTTTACCTTCAAGATGAATTGAGCTACGATAAACATCATGATCGGGCGGACGATCTATACCGGATCGTAACCAATTTTCAAACTGAAGTTGGCGCCAATAAACAAGGCGCAGTTTCGCCACCCATTGCGATGACGCTAAAAGAAGAGATTCCTGAGGTAGAAGTGGCCGTTCGGGTACTCAATCCTCCAGGGGTCGCTCAAAACCTGATTCGTTATAAAGAAAACCTCTTTTATGAATCGAACGGTTTTCTTGCCGATTCTACCTTATTTGACGTGCTCACCTACGACCTAACAGAGGGTAATAAAAAGAAAGCCCTTGTGGAGGCTAATTCGATCGTTATATCTGAACGACTTTCGCAAAAACTTTTTGGAAGTGAACCTGCGTTGGATAAAATCATTGCCCTCAGTCAAGGCGGCAAACTAACCGATTACAAAGTCACCGGAGTGTTTCGAGAAAAATTCAACAGTCATATCAAAGCAAATTTCTTTACCTCCATGACAAGTAGTGGCTGGGGTGAATATGTATCGAAAGAAAAAGAATGGGCCGGACAGAATTTTGTTACCTCCTATTTAAAGTTAGTGCACGGTCATAACAAGGCAATGGTAGAAAAGAAAATGAACGAAGTGCTTATGCGCCATGGGGAGGAGGCCATGAAAGCATTGGGACTTCACAAGACGCTTTCACTCGAACTTGTGAAAGATATTTACCTCAAGTCGGATGTGGGACAAAGCCCACGGATCACCTACTTATATGTGGTCGGATCTATTGCCTCTTTCGTTCTGCTTATCGCTTGTATCAACTTCATGAATTTGTCAACAGCGAAGGCCACAAAGCGCGCCACTGAGATTGGCATTCGCAAAACGATGGGTGCTTTTCGGTCTTCGCTGATGGGGCAAATATTAGGCGAGGCGATGGTCATCGTAGTTTTTTCCATTCTTATTGGTGTGATACTTGTGCAGTTGGCGCTTCCCTTGTTCAACCAACTTACGGATAAAAATATTTTGCTTAACAATGAAAATGTTCCATTCTTTATTTTGGTAACGGTGGTAATCGCAGTTATTACCGGACTAGTGGCAGGAAGTTATCCGGCTTTTTATCTTTCTTCATTTCAACCCGCCCAAGTACTCAAAGGAAAGTTGAATATAGGAAATTCAGCGGGACGTCTACGCCAGGGATTGGTCGTGTTTCAATTTGTGATTGCCATCGTGCTGGTGTGCGGGATATTCATCATTTCACATCAGATGGATTTTATGATGGAAAAGGATTTGGGTTTTGATTCCCGTTCGAAAATCGTGTTGCCACTTCGCACCGAAGAAGCGCACAATCAATATGATGCACTAAAAAAAGAATTGGAGGGCAACAGCAACATTATTGCCGTGTCCGGCACCTCATATATCCCTGGGAATACAATTTATAGCGACATGATGTTCTACCCTGATGGTGGGAATATGGATAAGGCTGTTGACATCCTTCGCAATGTAGTGGATGCCGGCTACCTCGAATTATTGAACATGAAATTAATAGCTGGTCGATCGTTTACGAATAACCGAAAAATGGAAAGTGAATCGAAACTGATCCTTAGTCGTGCGTCAGCCTCAAAACTCGGATTTACACCCGAAAAAATTGTAGGGCAGAATTTGCACTTTGACTGGCAGGGGAAGAAATATAATTTCCAGGTAATTGGGGTGATGGAAGATTTTCACCAAAATTCCCTTCATTCGGAAATCGGACCAACTTTATTTGAAATGGCCGATAGCACCAAACGATATGATTATATGATCGCCTCGGTTTCAACTGGAAATTTTCACCAAACCGTACAATCCATTGAGAAGACGTGGAAGGAGTTGGTTCACGATACTCCTTTTGAATATTCCTTCCTTGATCAAAATATTCAAAAACAATATGATGAAGACAAGCGGATTTCCAAAATCATCACCAGCTTCGGATTTATTGCCATGATCATTTGTGGGCTTGGCCTCTATGGTCTCTCCTCCTATATGGCAGAAAGGCGATTTAAAGAAATTGGAATCCGCAAAGTCATGGGTGCAAGCGTTCAACAAATTGTCGCGATGATGTCTACCGAGTTTGTAAAGTTGATAGTGATTGCTTTCGTGATTGCGGTTCCCTTAGCATGGTACGGCATGACCAAATGGCTTGAGGGCTTTGCGTATAAAGTCTCAATCGGCTGGGCAGTATTTGCGCTTGCTGGATTGGTGGCGTTAATCATTGCTTTGATTACTGTAAGTTTTGAGTCGATCAAATCAGCGATGGGCAACCCGGTAGACAGCCTGAGGAGCGAATGAGAAATTTCAAAATACCAGATTACAAATTCAAAACTGAAGTTGTGTAAATGTTGAATTTTAAATTTTGAAATTTTGAATGATATGACTTGGGATGATTTTGAGTTTGTATTTTATTCAAATATTCAACTCCTTCATCTCCTTCACTGCGTAATCACAAGCTCTGGCAGTCAATGCCATATAGGTTAGTGATGGATTGACACACGCACTGGAGGTCATACACGAACCATCAGTGATGAACACATTTTTTACTTCGTGCATTTGGTTGAAGTTATTAAGCACTGAAGTCTTTGGGTCTTTGCCCATCCGTGCTGTTCCCATTTCATGGTTGGCATTGCCAGGAAAGGACATGGTGTTGTGTACCGCTACGTTTTTAAATCCGGTAGCTTCGAGTAGTTCTGCGGCCGTGTTGCTGATGTCTTTGTTCATCATCCGTTCGTTTTCTTTGAACTCGCAATTCACTGCGATTATCGGGCGACCCCACTTATCTTTTTTGTCAGGGTTTAAAGTCACACGATTATCCGCGTACGGCAAGCACTCGCCAAAAGCATAGAGGTTCATCTGCCATTCTCCTGGTGCGGCCACCGCCTGCTTCAGCGCTTCGCCTAGTTCAGAACTATTCATTTCTTTCCTTCGATAGGCACTGCCACCAAAATGATAGCCCCGTAAAAAATCGGCATCTTTTTTCTTCACATTTCTAAATCGCGGAATGTAAATATTGGTTGGCCTTCGTCCGTAATAATAGGAGTCTTCAAAGCCATCGATACTTGCCGTGGCCAAAAGTCCTTTGTGGTGGTCCATCAGGTTGCGGCCTAACTGATCGCTGCCATTGCCCAAGCCGTTGGGAAACCGTGACGAAGTAGAGTTTAACAAAATGGAAGCGGTGGCTACTGTAGCTGCATTTAAGAAAATCAACCGGGCATGATATTCTATTACCTCATGGGTTTCCGTGTCGATAACCTCAACACCTTTAGCCTTCTGCTTTTGTTCGTCATAGATCACCTTGTTCACCAGCGCATTGGGTCTTAATGTTAATTTTCTGGTAGCAAAAGCAGCTGGCAAAGTACTTGCGTTGGTACTGAAATAGGCACCATACGGACAGCCGCGGTGACAAAGGTCGCGCGCCTGGCACTGTCCGCGGCCTTTCACAGGTTGTGTGAGATTGGCGGTACGGCCAATGATCACATTGCGGTCAGGGTAGTGGCTTTCAATTTTTTCTTTAAATACTTTCTCCACGCAATTCATTTCGAATGGCGGTTGAAAAACACCATCCGGCAACTGGGGCACACCATCGCGATTGCCGCTCACACCAATAAATGATTCTACATAATCATACCAGGGTGCGATGTCTTTGTAGCGAATCGGCCAGTCGATGGCTATGCCTTCTTTGGCATTCGCTTCAAAGTCGAGGTCGCTCCAACGATAACATGCACGCGACCATAACAACGATCGTCCGCCCACAATATCACCGCGAATCCAGTCGAAGCGTTTGGCTTCTTCGTAAGGATTTTCAAGATCGTTAATATAGAAATGTTTATTGTCTTCACGAAACGACCAGTGACGACTTTGTATGTAATGCTTTTCTTTGTCTTCCTGCGTCAAATGAAATTTGTATTTGAACTCCCACGGGTCTTTGGTGGAAGTCGGATAATTGGGATGCTCAACAGTACTACCTCGTTCCAGCATCAACACGTTCAAACCTTTCTCGCAAAGTTCTTTGGCCGCCCAGCCTCCGCTTATTCCTGAGCCTACAATAATGACATCGTATGTGTTTTGTTTTTTAGCTTTAGTATTAAGATGCAAAGAGTCGAGATTCATCGTAATTTTTTTAACTGATGTTTTTACGCACGAGGTATTTCTTAATGAATTTGCGCTTAGTGACAGGATAAAATTTTAAAATTTAGCCACAAAGACGCCCAGGCACTAAGTTTCACAGAGAAATTATTTAAAATGACTTTCCATCACCTTTGCATAATCAGCAATAGCAATTTCAGGCGCTTGCAGCTCCGGATGCCATAGTTTTTCCCACTCGAAGCTATAATAGCCTTTGTAGCCACCGTTGGCCAGCAGATCTATCGCTTCAAAGATGGGGACTTCGCCTTCACTTAAAAGTTCATAGTGAATTTTGCCGTCAATTTTTTTGGCGTTTTTTATATGGGTATGGCGGATATAATTCTTTAGCTTTTCATAAACGGTAGCCACGGGTTCTTTCGTATCGATCCACATGTTGGTGATATCCCAGAGCAAACCCACGTGATCACCTGAGGAAGACTCCATAATGAGTTTCAGGTCGTCAGCCTTCGTCAGGTCGCCATGGGTTTCCAAGATCACGCTCACGTTGCTTCCTTTTGCATGATCGCCTAATTTCAACAAGCCCTTTACAATCAGCTCCATCGTCTCCTTTTTTTCCTGGTCTTTTGGGAGACGGTTAGGAAACACTCGTACATAAGGGCATTCCAATTTTTGTGCTAGGTCGATAAACCGTTTTCCTTCGTCTAGATTTTTTGTCCGTTCGGGCGAATCGCGAAAGTGAAGGGTGGCCGATGAGCCGAGGTCAACGAATTGCAAGTGATTATCTTCCATTCGCCTCAACGTTGATGGAATATTTTGAGCGCTAAACTCAGGGCAAAGTGTAAGATCCATTTGCTTTAGCAAGCCCCGCACTTCTATTCCATTGAAATTATGGTGAGCGGCAAAATCTACAATTTGATTGAACGTCCAATCGGGGCAGCCCAACGTGGAAAAGGAGAGCCGGGGTGAGCGCTTCGTCAAGCTAAATGCTGAGGTGCCTATTGCTGCAGTTATCAGTGCCGAGGTGGTTTGTAAAAACTCTCTTCGGCTTTGTTTGTTGATCATAATTATCAAGTAAAGATATGGTTTCTTTTATGTCTGGCTAAATTATGATAATGGGAAGCATTTGACAAGAACTATTTTTTCAGCGAAAGGTTTCACTGGTGTAGCAAGTCAGTGAAGAAAAAATAGTAATCGTTGCAGCAATTGATAACTTGTATTTTTTACTGTTTCTCATGTATTTTTTTTTATCGAGAAAGAGGGCACCTTATTCCAACAATTTGCCCTGTGCTTTGTCCAGATCGGTTTTCGCTAGCAAGGCTTGGTACAACGTATTGTAATAATTCGTTTGCGCTTCTTTCAGGTCGGCCTCCGCATTGGTTACCTCGATGTTACGGGCAATTCCTTTTTCATTTTCCACACGGATTACGTGCACATTCTCTTCCGCCAACTTCAAATTTCGCTTCTGTGTTTTTAAAGACTCAAGACTGTTGCCCAGATTGATTTGTGCTTGCTGCACGTCCAGGTTAATTTGGCTTTTAACCTGTTGAATTGAATTGTCGATTTTTTGAAGCTGCAAGGATTCAGTTTCAAGTTGATGACTTTTAGCGAACCCGTGAAAGATGGGCACGTTCAGCCGTATACCTACATAAGTAAAATTGAAATACCGTGAGCCTTGAAAAATATCGCCCATGTGCGAGGCGGCCGGGTTGTAACCGGTGGTGGCGTAAGCATTCAGTTTTGGGGAATAGGATGCTCTGATGATTTGCTTATTGGCCAATTCTATCTGCTGTTGAGTCTGTAGCATCGAAAATTCTATTCGTTGCTTGTAACTGGATTCTTCCGGTGTGGTGATTGGTTCCATGATTGTGGTTTCATTGAGTGTGTCGGCAAGCTGCAGCGGTTCGCCAAGAGGCAAGTTCATCTGAAATCGCAATATTGAATAGCTTAAGGCTACAATTTGTTTGGCTTTCTCTTGTTCTTCCTTGAGGTTGTTAAACCGAACTTCAATACGGTCAAGATCAATTTGGCGGGTAATGCCGTTGGCAAAGCGTCCTTTTGTTTCTTTGAAAAGGGTATCTACGCGCGAAAGATTTCTGCCTAAGAAGTCGTATTGTTTTTGCGCCACCAGCACTGCGTAGTAGGCTTTAATTACTTTTTCTGCGACTTCTATTTTCGAATAGCGACTCCGTTGATTTGACAATAGTTTCATATTGGTCTCATTCCTTAACCCGGCAAATAGTGACCTATCAAAAATTACCTGGTTGGCAGTTAAGCTCCCCGTTAAAAGGTTGTTTAGCTGTAACTGGAAAGCCTCCACCGCGCCAATCGGAATGCGGGTGCTACTGAACGCTGGGATTACTCCGTTCTCCAAAATTATTTTTTGCACATTAAAATTGTGCATATAATCTACATTGGCATCCACTTGCGGCAGAAGCCTGGCGTGTTGTTCTTTTGTTTTGCTATCGGTAATGCGTTCATCCAACGCTGCGTTTTTTATGTTCAGATTATTTTGCAACGCGTAATCAAGGCACTGTTTGATCGTGTACGAATTTTGTGCGGTAAGGGGAGATAATCCAAACCCGAAGGCAACTAAAAGCAGAAATATATTTTTCATAAGGTGTTCCAATGTTTTCAATTGATTTTTATTCCATGATCATTTCAATGTGTTTGGCATCTGATTTTTTGCTTCCGATGAATAAGAGAAGCATGGGGATGCAGACTAAAAAGAAAATGCCTACCACCAGAAACGTATCCCGATAGGTGAGCATCAAGGCTTGCTTAGTAATGGCACCTTGCAAAGAATAATAAGCTTGTTGGGTAGCTTCATTTAGGGAGTAGCCTTTACTAAGGAAGAGATTTTTAAAACTCTCCAGCCGCTGTTGGGTAAGGATGTTGGTTGGGTAAGCATATTCACGAAGGGTTTCGAAATGAAACTTGGTGCGTGTGCTGATATAGGTAGTCATAATGGCTGTGCCAAAGGAGCCGCCCATCTGGCGGATCATATTACTCAGTGCCGTGCCTTGTGGAATTTCTCTTCCGGTAAGCGAAGCGAGTGATAGTGTGGTTAGCGGAATAAAGATCATCCCCAACCCGATCCCTCGTATAATCAAAGGCCAGAAAAAATCGTCTGGGCCAACACTTAGATTCAGATCGGAGAGCATGAAGGTAAAGCCAAAGAAAATTAGAAATCCGACACCACTCAATAAATAGGGTGATATCCGCACTTTCATCATGTTCGCCACGATGGGCATCATAATGCCGGTCATGATACTGCCCGGCATCATCAGATAACCTGTGTCAGTAGCCGTAAAGTTCAGGATGTTCTGCGCAAAGACTGGGATTACAAAAACGGAAGCGTACAATCCAAATCCTAATATAAAATTGAAAAGCGACCCAACGGCAAAGGAGCGATACTTCATAATGCTTAAGTCCACCACAGGACTCTTGACTACGAGCTCTCGCCAGACAAAGGCAATCATTCCAAAAATAGCTGCAATGGTGAGCACAGTAATGTAAGTGGTCTCAAACCAGTCTTTACGTTCACCTTTTTCCAAAACCACTTGCAATGCACCAATGCCCATTGCTAAAAAAATGATCGCCCACCAGTCCATTTTTCCTGTGCTCATTTTTTCGGTTGGCTCTTTGATAAACAGGATGGTGCAGATGGTGGCAAGGATACCGATGGGCACGTTGATGTAAAATATCCACGGCCAGGAATAATTGTCGGTAATGTATCCGCCTAACGCAGGGCCAATGGTTGGGCCGATAATCACACCCACACCAAAAATGGCGTTGGCCAGCCCGATATCTTCACGAGGAAACGTTTCGATAAGGATAGCTTGCGCGGTGGATAAAAGTCCACCACCACCAATTCCCTGAATGACGCGGAAGAATACCAACTCCCACACATTGTCTGAAAGGCCGCATAGAATTGAGGCGAAGGTGAACAGGATAATGGATGCAGCAAAATAATTTTTTCTTCCAAATTTAGAGCTTAACCATCCAGAAAGCGTAATCATCACTACGTTGGAAGCCGCATAACCGGTCACCACCCAACTGATGTCGCCCAGGGTGGCACCCATGTTTCCCATCATTTGTACCAACGAAACGTTTACTATGGAGGTATCAATCAATTGCAACAACGCAGCTGAGATTACCGTGAAGATGATAATCCATTTATCCAGCGTAAGCTTGGCCATGGGTTATTACTTGCTTTTAGAAATTATACTGATCACACTCATGCCGGGTTTGAGCAGACTTACTTCCGGAGCGTCCTCCAAAGCAATTCGGATGCTGATGCGCTGAACTACTTTGACGAAGTTGCCAGCCGCATTGTCTGGAGGGATAAGTGAAAACTTGCCGCCCATTGCTCCGCCAAAGGACTGCACTTTGCCTTTGAATTCCAGGTGGGGAAAAGCATCAACCTTGATAATAACTGGGTTATTAATGTTCATCCCTTCCAATTGCGTTTCCTTGTAATTCGCTGTTACCCAAATTTCTTTACTCTGCACCAACGACATCATTGGTTGTCCCGGTTGAATAAGCTGTCCGGATTGTATTGCTTTTTTAGAAACTACGCCCCCAACAGGCGCATAAATTTTTGAGTAGGAAAGCTGAAGTTTAGCCTGCTCAATTTCTTTTTGCCGCATCAGGGCGTTGGCTTCTGCAACTTTTAATTGATTCAACGAGGTAGTGTATTGCACCTTGGTGGCCTCGTATTTTTGCTTGGCTAGATCAAATTGTGCTTGGGCATTTTCCAGTGCTGCCTTCACTTCATCCAACTTTTGTGGTGTTGTTAGCTTCTGCTCAAAGAGGTCATTGTATCGGGAAAATTCATTTTTTGCTCTCCATAGATTGGATTTTGGTGCTTCAATCGAGGTAAGCGCAAGCTCTTGAGAAAGTTTCATTTCCTCTACATTGCCGCGCATTACCAATATATTTGAGAATGCTGTTTGATAGGTAGCCACGGCTTGTTCGAGCTTCATTGAAAGATCGAGCGAATCAAGTTCCACGAGTAATTGTCCTTGCGTTACCTTCTCGTTGTCGACCACGTGGATTTTAGAAATGAAGCCGCCAACCCGCGCCAATACCGGTACGATATTCCCTTCTACCTGGGCATCATCCGTTTCGATATGGGTGGAAAGGAATTGATAATAGCGCCATCCGAAGATGGAACCCGCGATGACAGCGATGGCGAGTATCCCGTAAATCACTTTTTTTCTCATGTCAATAGTAGTTGTGTTATTTTTTTGTCTTTGAAATTCCTTTGATATATACCGAAGTGAAATTGGTTTGATAATTTTTTATCAAATCATAATCCTCTGCGGTGAGCATGAAGCTATCCCTTTCTTTGATGATCATAACGCGAAGTCCGCGGAGGAGGGAAACAAACAAGTCACTGTGCAGGGCCGCATCTATTTTTTCAAACTCTTTGCCTTTGATTCCGGCCTGGATGATGTTGCAGATTATTTTTTTCTCACGGGCAATGAACTCATCATTTAATTTTTTGAACCCCGGTTTCACCGAGTCGAAATGGGGGAGCTCTAATTTTCCCATGTTCAGGAAGAGCTTAAAGTAATCGAACCGTAGGGTCACGAAATACCTTAATTTTTCTGCTGCGGTAAGGGATTGGCAGGTGACCTTGTTCATCGCTTCAAAGAAGCTTTCCATTTCTTGGCGGATCACTTCAATGAACAAATTCTCTTTATCGGGAAAGTAATAATACAGTGATGCTTTAGATAACCCGATGTCAGAGGCGATTTCTGTCATGGTAGTCTTGGCAAGACCATAATGGTCAAAACGCTTTCGCGCAGCCTCAATAATGACCTTTATTTTTTCGCTATCCTGGGGTACAGACATTAAATTGACTTTTCGACTTAAAAAGTCAAATTTATTATTATTAGTTCAATCCAAACAGATATGTTTAATTATAAATTCATAAATATTTAATAATCAATTAAATAAATTATTTTTTTGTGTATTGATGGAATTTGTAAATACTGACTTTTATGCTTTATGAAATACAAATTAAGCCAAGGTCAGTTTATATTTTAAGTTTTTACTTTTGTCCTTATGCCCTTGTTCAGAATAAGAACGGAACGGAAGGCTCTATTTACCCCTTCTCTTCTCTTTGGCTTCAATTTCAGGTAAATCCTTTTTGTACTGTTCAACATCCCATTTGATTTGCCAATTCATTGCATATAAGGCCAAAGGTTCAAGGCCAACTTTGGATCTTCTTGTATCCACATTTTCTGGATCTTCTAAAGGCAGTACATAATAGTGGTTGGTCTCAATGTCTCTTCCTATCTGACTGCCGTAGATTTGTTTTTTTCCTTGACGTAGGGCAACCCGGTCTTCCAGAAGTGCTAGTTCCCTTCCTTTCGCTTTTTTGTTTTCGACCGCTTCGCGCATCATCGGTAAATATTTTTCTTGCGTGATTTGATCGGCATGTTGAATAACGAGAAATAGCGTAGTACTCCCGTGCTCACCGACCACATCAGTACCAAGCCATCCATTTTGCTTAAGAATAGCCTTTACTTTTAAAAGGTTAACAGAATCCTTTTCTCGCATTATTTTCCATAACGCTTTCATTTCATTGGATTTCCATCCGAATTTCTTTTCGATCGGTTCTATTTGCTGTCTGTATTTTTGATCCTCTCTATAGATTGAATCTAATTGGGCTATCAATGGCTTATCATAATGCGCTTCCGCTTTTTCTTTGTTTTGAAGAATAATTTCGAGCAATGGTTTCCAGCGGCCATCCTTATGCAGCGCGTTCAAGTCAGGATCCTGGGTAATGTGGGCATGATTAGAATAATTTGCTATAGTTGAAATTTTGTGTAATTGTAAGAAGGCGCTATCGATGTTATTGGCAAGTGCCCAAGAACAGGCCGCATTATATCGGTCACTGATCTCGCCTTTCCAACCAAATGATTTGAATGCCTTGGAGTAGACAGAAGCGGAATTTTTATAATCTTTTGCATCGTAAAGTAAGTCGGCCTCTTTGACCAGCGCAAAGTATTCGAAATTTTGAGCGAATGAAAGTTGCGCTCTTAGCAGAAAAATAAATAACCAGGTATATTTTTTCATTGTATCCATATTAGCTTTTTAAATACTATACTATTTTACTTTCTCTTTTCTTAATCAACAAAGCCATTAATCCTAAGATTGGCCCGACTGCCAGTAACACAAAAAGATACTTCTCATTTATTTTTGTTGATAATAGATTGATCAACTGAACACTCATAATCGTAATGGAGAAGCCAATGCAATTCACAATGGTGAGTGAAGTGCCGCGTGTTTCCTCGGGTGCGAATTGAGCGATCAATGTTGAGAATAGCGGAGAGTCAGCAATAACGACTAATCCCCAAAAGCAAAGGAAAACAATCAACACAGTAAAAGAGGGACTGATTAAAAATATTGGGGAAAGGCAGCAGCACAGACCGGATAAGAACAGGGAAATAGTGGCAACCCTTTCTACTCCGAAACGCTGCGAGAGTAATCCGCTCAGCACACAAGCCACTCCGCCAAAACCAATAATGAGGAACGACAAAAGGGAGGTATTCAAATCCGCTATATGATAATAATTTTTGTACGATGACAACATAAAAGGCACAAACGCCCAAAAGGTATAGAGTTCCCACATGTGCCCAAAATATCCGAAGGCCGCAGCGCGAAAATTTCTTTTCTTAAATCCTACTAAAAATGAACTTAGCTCCAGCTTCTGTCCTTGCTTTCTAAAGGGTCCATTAGGCACCAAGAGTAAGATGCCTATTCCCCCTAAAGCTGAAAGTGAAGAGGTTGAATATATTACATATTTCCAGGGAAGGCTAAGGGTCATGCTTTTTAACAAATGAGGAAAGGCTGTTCCGATCACCAATGCACCTACTAAATATCCTAACGACTTGCCAAGCCCTTTTTGAAAATAGTCGGAGGCGATTTTCATTCCCACCGGATAAATTCCGGCAAGGAAAAAACCGGTAGCGAAACGAAAAAAAAGTAATCCAACTGAGGAAACGGAATCAATGGCTATTCCTAAATTAAAAAAACCAGCGAATAGTGAGCAGATAAAAAAAACGAGGGAAGGAGAGTATCGATCTGAAATAGTTGACAAAGCAAAAACAAACGTGCCTGAAATAAATCCGAATTGGACGGCACTAGTCAAGTGAGCCAAAAACCCTGATTCCAGGTGAAAACTGGTAATGATCTCTGGCAGCACGGCATTTCCTGCAAACCAGAGCGAAGTGCAAAAGAATTGAGCAATCACAATGACCGGAAGAATCCTTCTCATATAATTAGTAGCATAAAATAAGAGATAAATAGGCAGCCCACTTGAAAATGCAATTACTGATTGTAAATTAACGCGAAATTTTAAAACTTATAATAATTATGAGACTTGGATTAGTGTTAATGGCAATTTTCCTTATCGGCTATTTTTCTGTGGACGGTCAATCAAAAAAAGAATTGGAAGCTCAGATTAAAAAATTGCAGGCTGAAATTGAACAGTTGAAAAAACCAAAGGAGGTGGATTTGAGTAACGAAAATAAGAAAGCGGGCTATGGTATGGGGGTGCTTTTCGCCAACAATATCATAACTCAGGGAGGGGACTCGTTGGATGTGGAGGCCATTACCGCTGCGATCAATGACGTATTTGATAAAAAGACGTTACGTATTGAACAGCAAGCATGCATGCCCCTTGTTCAACAATACATGCAAAAGGCTATCGAAAAGAAAAGTACCGCAGCAAGACAAGACGGGATGATTTTTTTGGAGAACAATAAGAAAAATCAAGGGGTAATGGTAACAGCGAGTGGTCTGCAGTATAAAGTGATGACAGTTGGTTCAGGAAAAACGCCCACTGCGACCGACAACGTTACTGTTCATTACACCGGTAAACTTATTGATGGTACTGTATTCGACAGTTCTGTTCAGCGCGGACAGCCCACCAACTTTGGTGTAAGTCAAGTAATTTCTGGATGGACAGAAGCTTTGCAATTAATGAAAGAGGGCGACAAATGGATGCTCTATATTCCTTATAATCTTGCCTACGGAGAACGTGGATCTGGTGCACAAATCCCACCCTATGCTACCTTGGTTTTTGAATTAGAGTTAATTAAAGTGAACTAGACGGGCGGAGACCTCCAAAGTAAGTTTATTTCTGGATTCTGGATAGCGTCTATTCTGAATACCTTATTCAATTGGCGAGGGTGAGAATTATCACCTTCTCGCACGATTTCTGTCATCAAATTCTTGTGAATGTTTACCCAACTTTCAAGAAAATGATACCTTATTAAAATGAAAAAAATACTTTGCCCGGTAGATTTCAGTGCCGCATCGAAGAACGGCATGGAGTATGCTTCGCGGTTGGCAGAAGCACTTCCAGCGAGCCTCACCATACTTTATGTGCGCACGTCCATCTGGCCGGAAGCCATCCAACTTGAAAAAGAAGGAATGGAAAGTGAAGAAACGATAGTGGAATGGCTTTCCGTTTTTGTGAAGGAAGTCAAAAAAGAATTTAGAATTCAATGTGACTTTTATCTGGAAGAAACAACAAAGACATTTGAGGAAACAGTTTCACTCCGTTCCATAAACTATGACCTTGTGGTAATTGGCACGAATGGAGCGGATAGTTTTTATCAGTACGTATTTGGCAGCAATTCATTTCACGTGATGGAACGTTCAAAATGCCCGGTCATTATTGTGCCTGAGGGGTTTCGGTATCGTTCGATAAAGCTGATGGTTTATGCTTACGATCCTGAAAGCAATCGGGTATTTTTGATTGAGCAGCTAAAAAAATTAATGACTCCGCTGAGTACTGAAGTACGTGTACTTTACATCAAGGAGGGGAAAGCCTCAAAAGAAAGTGCGCAAAAAATGGAAATATTGAAAAACCAAGTAGAAGCAAAGAAGCCCAATGATATTTCATGGAGTTTTGATTTTGAATATTCACTGGATATCGCGTTCTCATTAACTAATTATATGACAGAAAGAAATGGAGATTTACTGGCGCTATCCTTTCACCACCGTTCACTCATGGGAAACCTATTTAAAGAGAATGTATTGAAGCGGATCAGCATGATTGCGGATTATCCTGTCTTTGTGTTTTGGCATTAGCCAATAAATTACTCCTTTTTTATCCGATTTTTTTATTATATTTTGATGCCAATTTTATTGATCAAGATAATACATGGAATTTATTGATTATTATCAAATACTGGGTTTGAGCAAAGAAGCCAGCGATAATGAAGTCAAACAGGCGTATCGAAAATTGGCACGAAAGTATCATCCTGATCTGAACCCGAATGATGCAAAAGCAAAAGCAAAGTTTCAGCAAATTAATGAAGCGAATGAGGTGTTGAGCGATCCCGAAAAAAGAAAAAAATACGATCAACATGGAAAAGATTGGAAGCATGCTGAGGAAGCCAAGCGTTACCAGGAGTCAAGAGCAGGCCACCAGCGAGCTTCCGACCAACCATTTTCTGGCGATTTTTCTGAAGGTAGTTTCTCTGATTTTTTTGAATCCATGTTTGGTGGGGCCGGCAACGCTGGAGGCAGGCAAGTACGATTCAGGGGACAGGATATTAATGCAGAACTTCATCTTGATTTAAAGGACGTTTATACCACACAGAAACACACATTGACTGTCAACGGAAAAAATATTCGTTTGACAATTCCGGCTGGTGTTGCCCATGGGCAAACCATTAAGATTGCAGGTCATGGAGGAGACGGAATGAATGGCGGACCTAATGGAGATCTGTATATCTCTTTCTCCATTACAAACAATACACGCTTTAAACGAGATGGAGATAATCTATACACGGATATCGATTTGAATCTATATACTGCCGTCCTGGGCGGAGAAGTAACGATTGACACCTTCGATGGAAAGGTAAAACTCAAAGTAAATCCGGAAACGCAAAATGGAACAAAAGTTCGATTGAAAAGCAAGGGTTTCCCGGTCTATAAAAAAGAAGGAATTTTTGGAGACTTATTTGTTATCTGGCGGATAAAAATTCCAACCCGCCTTACAGATAAAGAAAAGGAATTGTTTACAGAATTATCTAAACTTTCTTCCAATGGAAAATGAAGAACTAATCTTGATTGAGAAATTTTGCATTCACCATAATGTTGAATTTGCTTTCATTCGCACTTTGACACAGTTTGGTTTGTTGGAAGTCACCACGATTGAAGAAGCCGATTACTTGCATAAAGCGCAAATTAAAGAACTAGAAAAGATGATTCGATTGCATTACGATTTGGATATTAATGTGGAAGGTATTCAGGCGATTTCACATTTGCTGCAACGGATTGATAATTTGCAGGATGAAATTATTACCCTTAAGAATAGATTGGCCATATACGAAGGCAACATTGATGAAATATCATAGTGATCGATAGCTGCTGAGGAGATTTTTAGAAAAAAGTAATTAAATAAATTTTAGGTTATCCATTCTGCGGGGGCGCATTATTGGATTTTCATTTCCGTGCCCTACCACAATCGAAAATTGAATTTCTTCAGATTCGGACAGTCCGAATTTTGAGATGTAATTTGTTTGTTGTATGAATTTTCCTAAGCCAACAGGGCAGGTAGCCAGCCCTAAGGATTTGGCGGCCAGTAGGATATTTTGTGCGGCAACGCCAACATTGATCAACCCCCAATCATCATTTTTTGGGGAAGCGATGAAGATGACTACTGGGGCGTTGTGAAAGATGATATCATCCGTCTCTGAGCTCTCTACTCCATGCGCCCAATTAAAAAATCGGCCTGCCTCTTTGGCAATGGCAATGGAAAATTCGCTAATCAAACTGCGATTATTAACAATGTAAAATTTACAGAGCTGTCGGTTCATTGACGAAGGCGCCATTCGCCCTGCATCGATCAGCTGTTCAAGTAAACTGTCGTTTACAGGTTGATCTTTATACTTGCGTACGGCTCTTCTTTCGTAAATGGTATTCAGTGTGTTGTTCATCCTTATTATTTATTTATTTATTTATTAATTTATTAACGAAATGATCAACAGAAATGCGCCCATCGCTGCACAAAATCCGGCCACGATTGTTAATACGAAGGAATGCTCGATCAAGCGTTTGGACATTTTTAGAATGAATTCTCTTTGGAATTAAAAATGATTTACGATGTGGCATAAGCAGTTTGTTTTTTTTTGTTCTATGAATGAAATAAAAATTTGGATCTGAAACAACGTTCAGGCCCACAGAAAATCGTTATAAAAATAAAATTTAAAAACGGAGCATTTCATGATAAATCTCATGGATGAACAGGATATAAATTAGGTTAAGGATAGTTTCTCTCTCAGTCGGGAGAGGCCATCGAAACGGTTAGGTGGATGAATATTAGATTTGTGGATACGTATGGACTCGAGGATAATAATGTCTGTACTTAAAGGGAGCTCCGCTGGAGCTAGATTTAGCTTCTGGCATATTTTCTATAAACTGGAAGTCCCGCTGGGACTTATGCGCCCCGAAACCTCCGACTGTAATTGCCAAGAAAATGCACTCAACTAAGTAGGTCGTTAAAGAATACGTTTTAAAACTTAATCGACATGGGCATGAGGATTGTCATCGTCATCGTAACACGAAGTTACAGGAAATCCAGCCGGGGCTATCGCTCCAGAGGAGCCTCCTGTTTATAGGAATAATAAATCGAGGGTAAAATCAGCTCCAGAGGAGCTACCTATTTGTATTCTTAATTTTGAAAACATGTAAACCAGTAATCAGGTTATTCCGTAAATTTTTCCTTACTTCAACCCTTCAATTCTCAAATAAGGATTTATGCCAACGATTCTCGAAGTAACCAACCTCACCAAAACCTACGACAATGATGTGCATGCCGTAAAAGGGATTTCGTTTTCTGTCGATCGGGGAGAAGTGTTTGGTATTTTAGGCCCAAATGGAGCGGGCAAGACTACCACACTGGAAATGATCGAAGGCCTACGGCCTATCAGTTCGGGAGAAGTTATTTTGGATGGAATCAAAACGGCCGAAGCACCTTATCGAGTCAAGCAACGGATAGGCATTCAGCTTCAGGCGTCTGCCTTTTTTCAAAACCTAAAACTTACCGAACTGCTCGAAATGTTTGCCGACCTATACGGATCTACCATTAACGCCCTCGAACTTCTGGCCGATGTGGGGCTGAAAGATAAAGCGGGCTTCCTGGTGAAGAACCTTTCGGGCGGACAAAAGCAACGGTTTTCCATTGCCACTACCTTAGTAAACAAACCCGTCATGGTCTTTCTTGACGAGCCCACTACCGGCCTCGATCCGCAAGCGCGCAGAAACCTTTGGGAATTAATTGCTCAAATTAAAAATCGGGGTACCACGGTGATCCTGACCACCCATTATATGGAAGAAGCTAAATTTCTTTGCGACCGCGTGGCAATCATGGATGATGGAAAAATTGTTGCCCTTGATAGCCCCGAGCAACTGATTAACCAATTGTTGGACCGTGGGTTTAAGCCACATGCGGAAGTTCCGCCCGCTACCCTCGAAGATGTGTTTATTGACCTCACCGGAAAAACCCTACGCGATTAACATGAACTCCAATACTCGTTCTTTCCTGGCCCTCACCAAAGCTTCGATGAAAATGTACTATCGCAACAAGGGCGCGATCTTTTTTTCCTTGTTGATGCCCATTGCCTTGTGTTCGATCTTCGGATTTTTATCAAAAGGCCTTGGCAGCACCATCAAGATCAGTTTAACCAATCACGGCACCAGCGAAGTAGCTCAACAGTTTGTGGAGAAACTAAAAAAAGTAAAAGCGTTCACCATCACGGAGATGACGGAAGCGGAAGCTGCACTTGAGTTAGGCAAAGGCAACATCGATCTTGAAGTCATTGTTCCCGATAATTTTGGTGCGCTGGAAAATGGGAAGCCGCTACCGGCTAGCATTCAAACACGCTTCAACCAGGCCAAACCACAAAGCGGACAGATTGCCAACCTGGCCATCATCCAGATGGTTTCTGACATCGACCGAAAATTGACCAACGCTCCCTCTTCGATTGATGTAAAAAGCGAAGGTGTGACCACCAATAACCTTGGCTATTTTGATTTTATCCTTCCCGGAATTTTAGCGATGACCATCATGCAGTTTGGAATTTTTGGTGTGGCGTTCAGTTTTGTGGCGATAAAAGCCAGCGGGGCGCTGCGCAGAATCCAGGCTACGCCCGTTCACCCGATTTACTTTGTATTTGCTCAGGCTACGGTGCGGTTGCTGGTTACGTTGGTCAACGCTTCCATTCTGATAGCCTTCGGTGCATACTTTTTCAACTTCCACATGATGGGAAGCTATTTTAGTTTTATCCTGGTGGTCATTATGAGCATCCTAATTTTTCTCGGCATCGGGTTTGCTATTGCGGGCTGGGCCAAAGACGAAACGCAAGTGGCACCGGTAGCTAACCTCATTCAGTTGCCGATGCTCTTGCTTTCTGGAATCTTTTTTTCGCGCGATGGTTTCCCCACCTGGCTAAAATCCATCACCAATTATTTCCCACTTACTTATGTGAGCCATTCCCTGCGCACCATTGCCAATGAAGGAGCTAGCTTGATGGAACTCTCCACCGACATAATCGGCATGGGCGCCTGGTTGGTTTTGGTTTATGCGCTCGCAGTGAAAGTTTTTAAGTGGGAATAGGGGTTGAATCTGATTTGAATAGACAGTCTAGGATAATTTTGGTTTTGTGTTTATTTTAGAGAGGATATTAAGGGGCTATAAGCAATATTGCCTATAGCCAAATGTTGCCAGCCATAGGGTCAGGACAAATCGGGTTTCAAACAAAACGGCTGACGACTTCCTAACAAAGATTTCCCACGGGGACAAGTGAACGGCTCGGTGACAACTTGGACTTTGAAAAAAAAATTAACGTTGGACAAATGAGAAAAGTAATGGCCGACCCTTCGCATTTTTATGAAGATTGTGCTTCGACTTGCCAGCGCATTTGGCACATGCCATAGCCGCGCAAACCCACCGCGACACCAAAGCTATGGCAAGAGCCAAGCCAGCACCCAGCCTGTTGAATGAACTCAATAAAACCAATATATTTTTTATCTTCGTAAAATAATCTACTTAATAATTTATAGACTTTAATGAAAGCTGTTGCAATTGATCTTTTCTGTGGAATCGGTGGACTCTCATATGGACTAAAGAAGGCTGGAATATCAGTGGCGGCAGGTGTCGACTTAGACGGCTCTTGTAAGTACGCTTACGAAGCAAACACTAAGGGCGAATTTATTGCCGAAGACATTTCTAAACTTGATGGGCATGAATTAAAAACAAAGTACTGGAATGAGAAAGATGTTTATAAAGTACTTGTGGGCTGTGCCCCTTGTCAGCCATTTTCATCACATTCGAATAAAAATAAAAACAAGAAAAGAAGCGGCAGGTGGAGACTGCTAAATGAATTTAGTAGGTTAATAGGGGAGACAAATGCTGATGTTGTTTCGATGGAGAACGTTCCAAACTTATCTAATCAAAAGATTTTTGAAGACTTTGTTGCACTACTAAGAGATAGAAAATATCATGTAAGCTATTCCAACGTTTATTGTCCTGACTATGGAATCCCTCAGAAGAGAAGAAGATTGGTATTGCTTGCATCAAAGCTTGGTGAAATCAATCTCATTCCACAAACCCATACGCCAGAAGAATTCACGACTATCAAACAAGTCATTGGCAAACTCCCAAAAGTAGACTCTGGTGAAATTTGCAAAACAGACCCCCTTCACCGAACAACTTTATTGACAGAATTGAACTTAAAAAGAATTAGAGCATCAAAACCAAACGGAACTTGGGAAGATTGGGACGAAGAGCTGATGCTTGAATGTCATAAAAAAGATTCTGGGAATACTTACAAATCTGTTTATGGAAGAATGTCGTGGAGTGAACCGTCCCCAACAATTACTACACAATTTTATAATTTCGGAACTGGACGATTTGGTCATCCGTCACAAGATAGAGCCCTAACAGTAAGAGAAGCCGCCTTGTTGCAAACTTTCCCTATCGGCTACAAATTCTATAAAGAAGAAAAGGAATTCCAGATTAAAAGATTAGGTATTCATATTGGAAACGCAGTTCCTGTAGATTTAGGTTTTGTTATTGGAAAGTCGATAAAAAAGCATCTACGAAAATATTATGGCAAAAAAGGCAGATGATTTTTCCTTTGAGATTTCTTTAAGTGTCCTGAATCATTTAGGAAGAAACCTATATCGCAGTTTCGTTACGGTACTAGGTGAAGCGATTTCAAACTCTTGGGATGCTGACTCTAAAAATGTCTGGATTTACATGGACAAAGAAAAGAATCGATTTATTATTAAGGACGATGGTGAAGGCATGGATGCTGACGATTTTCAGAATAAATTTCTAAAAATAGGTTACTCAAAAAGAAAAGAGGGTCAATCGAAATCTAAAGGTGGTAGGCCATTTATTGGGAGAAAAGGGATTGGCAAATTGGCACTACTATCTTGTGCAAAAAAGATAACCGTAATCTCAAAAGTAAAAGGTAAAAATTATGTAGGTGGCGTTATCGACAATTCCGCTCTTGACAAAGCAATCACAGACGATCTAACTCCTAAGCAATATAAACTGGGTGAGCCGAACAAAACGCTTTTATTAAAATATTCAAAGGGGCATTCTAAAGGAACTATTATCTGCTTCGATGACATAAATGGAGGTATCAAGAATAGTCTCGGAATTTTAAAGAAGATCGTTGCACTCTATTTTAGATTCTCGCTTCTTGAAAAGTCGTTCAATATTTATATAGATGGAGAGAAAATAACGTACAAACATCTACAAGAATTAGCAGATAAAACGGAATTTGTTTGGAATATAAATAACCTTAACGATCCATTCATTCACGTCCATTTAAAGAAGCTTCTTGAGAAGCGGAAACTGACAATGTCAGGTAAGGTAAAAGGTTTTGTGGCTTCAGTTAAAAAGCCCAGAGACTTAAACATAATGAACACGGACGAAAGAGTCGGGGTGGACTTATTTGTTAATGGTAGGTTGCGCGAAAAAGGGATACTGAAACACATACCCGTAGCCCGTCTAGCGGAAAGTTATTTATACGGACAAATTCACCTGAACGACTTGGATGACAAAATTGACAGATTCACTAGCGACAGAGAAGGAGTAGTTGCTGATGATCCTAAGTATCAGATATTCCTGCAAGAATTCAGAAAGATAATTCTGAAAATCGTTAATGACTGGGATCATTTTCGTATTAGTAACAGGAAGCCTGGAGATTCAGAGAACGATAGCATTACTCGAAAAGAAAGAACGTCAAGAGATTTGTTTAATGCTGTGTCAGACGAATACACAGAAGAAGAACCAGCCAGTAGTGGGAAGCGTGGAAAGGTAGACGGCTGGGTTGATGATTTAGCTGATGACGCATCATTTAATTTCACTTCCTATGCAGAATGTTTTGTGTCCGAAAACTTAATTCGCAATTACATAAATGACAAACAAATTGTACTTAGCCCAGAAGCAATAAAAGATAGTGATCATTATAAAAAGAAAGAGCAGGAGAATAAGGACAAGGGTAATATAAGTATTGAGATTAGAAAGAAGCCCCACGATTTAAGTTATCTGGATATGGATAATCTTGCCTATATGGTGGACATGGATAAAACTGGAAAGAAAGCGGCATTATCAAGAGATGCTGACCAATATAAGCCGATTCGAGATGCACTGGCACATACAGCACTTTTATCTGACCTTGCAAAAAGTAAGCTCACATCCATTTATGAAAATATAAGGGGAAGATTAAAGAGTTTGTTATCTTAGTTTGGAGGCAAAAAAAATTAAACCAGAATCCATATGTGTGCTAATCAAAACTTTAATAAACGAATCTTGAAATTCAAATTCGTAATATTTCTTTCATTGTTTTTGTTGTCAGACTTTGTTTATTCACAAAAATCGTCTTCAATTTCTATAACGCAGGAATTTCCATTATCTGGCTTCACCCCTAACACAGAAACCACAATCACCAAGTACCCATATTTTGTTTGCAATGTATACCTAGTTAATATTTCCTATTTTAAAAATGCAATCATTGCAGGTAATGTAAAACAATCGAAGTACGTAAATAAGAATTTTACCGGTAAGCTTAAGTTCATTTCAGCAACCGCAAACATAAGTTCTCAAAATAACTATTCGATTGAATATCCATTATTTGGGCTTGAGTGCACTGACGGCTCATTTAAGGTAACTACTTCGCGTGCTCAGACATTGCTCGGATATAAACCCATTATTATTGGGACACCAGCGGTTCCGAAGATTACTATCAAGGAGATGGGGGAAATAAAAGTAATACCAGACGTTGCGAAGTTTATATTCAATGGACTTCAAGATGCCATAAATTCTCCAACCAAAATTGGATCTCCCGCTGGGGTTCAATATTTCTTATCGAAAAGTTTTAAAGCCTTGGACGAAGTTCTAAGTAAGAATAGCACTATAGGTTTCTCCGGAGAATCCTCAGCCGCAATTGTTGATTTTTCTCAACTTAAAATTCAACCATTTTCATATACAGCCTTTTTCCTCCTACCAAAAAACTATAGCATACCAGATCGTCAAAGATTTCAAATTTGCTTTGAAAACGACAAAGTTTCTTATGTTGCATATGCTGATTCCTTAGACAAGGCTTTTGATGAACACCCCTACTTTGTAGTTGAAACAGGCCTTACAAATTATTCAGGTATTTCAAATGATTTACCGTCTAGATTATTTCAAACAATTCAATTGAATAGTGTAAAAACTGCTGATTTGGATGTGGCGCGGGTAGCGGTTCAAGAAAATCGGAACGAATTATCAGATCAACAATTTAAATCTGAAACAACACTCTTAATGTATCTTGATGAGCTTTCTAAAATAAATGCTGCATTGCAACAAAATCCATCTGCAGAAGCACTTATAATGGCATATGACAGTTATTATAAATTAGCTAAAGGTATTGTTACCAAGGAAACATTGACATTTACGGTTTATACAGATTGGTTTCAATCGAAAGTAGATTCAGTTATTGCAGCTTCTCTTAAAAAACAACTCACATTTAGATCGGCCTTTGATTCAGCTATTGTATTAACTAAATCACCAATTAACATTTCGAACAAAGCAAAGTCCTTAAATTTATTAAAGCGTCTTTACTTCTACACAAATCAGTTTTCGAAATTTGATGGCAACTAGTTTTTCAATGGAACGCTTGCTTCAAAGGAGCTGAGCAGTAAGAAGCGTGAATTGGAAGCGAGATTCTTTAATACCTACATGTTGGACACACTGAATCTTTTCAAATTGTCTCTCGAAACTATTGGCATACCAAACAGCAAATTTTACAAGTCGATAGTAAATTACCAGAATGAATATGGATTATGCGAATTTTGTCAGGGTCAAATAAAACCTGTAATGGACAGATTTCTTTCAACGATCCCTGCTAGCTTAGAAACTGCTAAGGAAGAGCATCAAATAATGAGGACAAAGTTGTCTCAAATGATTAGTCAATATGAAGGGTTTATTTTTAGTAAGAGTAAGGATTCAATTCAACATACCGTCTTGAAGAAGAATTTGGAAGATTCATTGGCTCAGGCAACTATTGCAAACGATAAAGATAGATTTTCAAAAAACATTAAAGCTGAAAATGACAAAATCAAATCAATTAGTGACGACAACTTAAGTATGAGACAAAGTCTTAAAAGTGCCAGGGTGCTCCAAACCAAACTGACGGATATTGTCTTTCAACAAAAACCAACTCCTCAGACTGTAACTGCCTTACTCAAATCTATCGATTCATATTACAATGGAGATTATTCTAAGCTGACCCAAGACTTTGATAATACTTTACTAAGAATTCAGGGAAAAATTTAATAATCAGACTATTGACACCGAAGTTTCTTATAAGAAACCAAAAGTGTTGTAAGACCTTGTGAAATGACAGCTACGAAGTCGCACACACATTGCCAGGCCGCACTTGCAGCCCACATCCAAAGCCAGGCAAAGAGTGTGCTTAGTGCAGTGTAAGTGGAGAAAGTAGTCAATGAAAATGCCCCACCGCACGACTAACGAAAAAGATTGGTGTTAATTAACGGGGGACAAAAGACAAGGCTACGAATGAAGTGTGGAGAAGGGCCCTACAGCTACCAACAAAATGTCCTTTATTCCAGCTTAGGCGTACAGTGTGTATTTGAAGTTTTGTTTCTAAATTTGGTTCGGCCTCGGTGGAAAGTTTCGGTGTAGTCGCGTTTGTCATTCGTTCCTCATTTAACAAACGCTTTATTCCAGCTTGGGCGTACAGTGTGTATTTGAAGTTTTGTTTCTAAATTTGGTTCGGCCTCGGTGGAAAGTTTCGGTGTAGTCGCGTTTGTCATTCGTTCCTCATTTAACAAACGCTCCCATGCCCAAGCCGTAATAAACACGGGCCGTTGGCTGCCATTTTATTCGGGACAAAGTATCCGAACGGTGAACTACATATTTTCTGAGGCATAAGGTGAAGGTAGTT
>JADEYI010000169.1_pt1 | contig 121092 bp, 148 predicted proteins | sample 8542331 | NCBI WGS metagenome assembly JADEYI01 (sample SAMN16510988, study PRJNA670497) | mine drainage metagenome | isolation source: biofilm near Copperflume 1 | place: Germany: Marsberg coppermine Kilianstollen | collected 2018-02
GGGCTGGGGAGGATTGGGGGAGATGTTGGCGATGGAGACTCCCTAGGGGGTGGAGGCGGCGGGGATGCCTTGGCAACCTCTACAACAAGAGGAGCTGCTGCCGGTGCCTGGGCAGAGACAGTTCACACTGTCAGTAACTCATCTCCAAGGCTTGCTCAACTTTGCCAGTGAGTCAGGTCACTCAGCCATAGCCTGGAATTGACTGCCAAAACAACATGACACTTTTTGGCTGTGCATTTCGGTGCTCAAATTTCGGTTGCATGCAGACTGTCTGTGTGTTGAGATAAGTGCATGGTTTACCTGGGCAACCCCAATGGCAGCAGAGGGTACTCCTGCAGCAGGTGCAGGAGCGTAGGTGTTGCCATCAGCTTGGGGTGCAAGACCGGCTGCAAGGATGTTGTCGAGGAAGCTAGATGCCCGGTTTCCTCGTAGTGTGCTTTGTCCTGCATGATACCACAACATCATTGAGTGAAATTTCTGGCTGATCAACTGGACTCCACTCTTAGCTTTTGAATCAAGCTGTCAAATTTCAGCATGATCCAGCGCCTTACTGGAAGCACAGAGTTCTTTCTGCCACTGTGCCACAACCGTCTACAGTTGCACATTTTGGAGATGTCTGGCACTCTCTTTTGATCTGACTCATCAGAGACGAAAGGCGCTGCTGACCTGATACAAAGATGATCAGGCCGAGTAGAAGGACGATGTTATGTGCGATCGTCCGCATTGTCCCAGCCACCTGTGCAAACACAGATATTGTGAGCTATCTCAATCTGCAGAAGCACGAACGAGTAACCAGGCGAAATCTAGGCAAGCCGCCATCACTTAGGCGGGGTTGTGGAAGGGCTGTCACGTGTGCACTTGCGACGGCTTTATACCGTCAAAGCGTGTTGGGTTTGCTCATCAATATCAAGGTTTAAAACATCGCTCTGCAATAAAGGCAGCCAGCCGCCTTCAACCCTGGGTTTCTCACAGAACAAGTGGCACGGCTATCTCACCGTCTGACCGCCAGCAACTATCGGTGGAGCTCTTTATATTGATAGAACTTCTCAAATATTCAGGCCGCGCGGCGGCATTCAATTGCTTTGCGCAGATGTCAAGAAAGCTTCTGACGCCGTCTGTGATCTTTAATATTGTGTGGGCGCCTCGTTCGTTGCTGCAATCCCCTTGATATTTGACGTCATTTCCCCTGGGATCTGAATTATTGCGCGCAGGACAAACTGGCACACTGTGAGTGAAAGGAAGGAAAAGTTTTGTAAGAGCAATTGAATTGGGGATCAGTAGAAAACAACTCTGCTATCAGCGTGGACGTTCACAAAAGTACCGATAACCAACGAAACCCAGGCAAGCTCTTCGCTCAGAGACCAGATTATGCGTTGTTGCAAAGCTTCGTACAAAGTCTGATATGCCAGGAAGTTCGCCTTGCTCGCTGTTCTTGGTGCAGCAGCTGGACAGCTGGGTGCTGCCAACGAAACTCTGCAGCGCACACAACTGAACTGCAGCTCTTCTCAGGCCCAAAGAGATTGATCGAATCTTTCTCCTCTGTGTCCCTGAGATCCTTGTGGTGTTTGGTCAGAAATGTGGAGCTCAGCCCAGGGCCTACCCACATCTGCCAAAGAAGCTCTGGTGGCACATTGCTTCACTGCTCTCAACCAGTGATTAGCTGCCGGCCAGCAGCACCTGTGCCGCGCTATAATCTTCTGGCAGTAGATGATATCATTGCGTTTTGAAAGTTGACAATGCTGGTGGCATCGATGCTCACAAGGTCCCAGGCGAGTCTTCAAGTTTATTTATGAGGTCGATGGGCATTCTGAAAGAGATGCATCTAGCTTGAGTTATGCCTTCCTCTCTCTCGATTGACAGCCGCTTTTCACCCCCAGCACGTCTTACCTCTGTTGCCCTACTGCTTTGGCAAAGTCACAGTTCCCTTTTGCTGTGCAATGTGTAGGCTAAGACACCCAACTGAAAACTGCTCTCACGGTGAAAACCTCTCAACACCTTGCCCTTCCACTGGCATGGATTCAGACGGTAGTGTTCCGTATTTTTGCAGGCCCGGGCTGGTAAAGCCCAGCGCAGGAATTACCCACACCTGCCAGAGGACCTCTGGCGGCGCATTGCTCTTCTGCTGCCCCTGCAAGAGTGGGTCCGGGCTGCGAGCACATGCACTGCTTTGCGCAGCCTTGTGCTCGATGACATCACCCTGCCAGATGAACGGCTCACTCTGCATGGGCCCGGCGGCGTCGAGTCTTTTCTGCTGTGGTTGGCCAAACTCTGGCGAGATGCTAGGTCAGCAGAAACAGTCTTTGAAGTCAGCCCTTCTCCAAGAGTAGAATATGCTGGCAATGATACACGCCAATATGCTGATTTTCTGGAGCTCACAATCAGACAGCAACCCTGGGAACCAGCTGTTGCAATGCCATGCCCGCAAGTTGCAGTCACGATTGTATGGGCCTGCTTGAACGAGGACTTGCTCCTCGGTCTTGCATTTGAGGCGCTGCTTGCCAGTGCCGGACATGTGCATGCTCTCCATTTGGAACTGACTGTGGACCTGACAATGCCACCCTTGATTCATTTGAGGCATCTCATGATGTCCTTGAACGAGGACCCTGAAAGGGCGTTGGTATCGTTGGTGCAACTGCAATCTCTTGAGACCCTGGAATTGAAATGCGAACTCATGGAGTCAACTGCTGCCGATCTCGTGTTGCCCAATTCATTGAAGCATCTATCCCTCGGTGGCACAGTGTTGAGAAGTCTTTTGGCGCCAGCACAGTGCAATATTGCCATGGACTCTCTTGACTTGCTGGGTCCTATTTATGAAGGTCTTGTGTTTGCTCCCTATCAGCCAGACTATATGTGGTCCACACATGCCAGGGATCAGAATACCATATTATCGCTCAGGCAAGGGTCCTCAGGGTTTTATGAGGCATTTGGTGAAGATGATTTGCTACTTTGTGGGTCAAACATTGAAAGACTAGAAATACACTGGGGTTACAACATTGTTGCTCTAGACAGTTTGCCTCAGCTGCATTGGGATCGACTTGGTGCTCTATATGTGGCAGCAGCAAAGATTTCCATTAAATTGCCTGCCTCGCTGCGCCTAGTGTACTTGCAAGCATATGAGTTGCTAGTACTTGAGTTTCAAGACCCAGAAGCATCTGCAGCACATGTGCAGTCTTTCAGCATAGCAGCCAGGAAGCTTGCGCACTTTGAGAACCAGCTGCGAGTGTTTGAAGGTGGATTGGCATCGCGCCATCTAGATTTCACCTTTGAACAATACAACACATATTGGGGTTTGGTGACGAGGAGAAAAGTGCATCAGACATTGGACGTAAGCGATTGGGAGGAGAAGTGTGTCTGCAAGTGCTGCAGTTGTTGCTTTTGAATGACCTGATGCATGAGGTTCACGATTGATATTATATTTATACTTCTACCTGTAATAATATATCAGAGACGCAGGGTGTATGCGCAAGCCACATTTGATTGTACCAATGTGATCAGAAAAAGCCTTGAGGATGACACTGACATGATTCTCTGCGAGCCACCGCCGTTCTCAACTTCATTACAGCTTTTACGTTATGTAATCATTTTCATGAGGGTGACAATGTATTGAAACAATCTGGCGCACACTGTTCTCATTCATGGCGCCCAAACCTTGGAAGCAATTCTTTCATTGCCTGGCGAGCATTGGCATGCTTACTTGCGACACGTGGCACGCTTGCACGTTTTGTCTGCTATGACATACTGTTAAATAGTTCATTCCTAACGTTTCCTTCAGGCTTCATCACAATCTTCATCGTTGCTTGTCCATCTTGCGTGATGCTCATCAATCTGGAAACATCTAGGAAGACGACGACTGTACAAAGAATGTTGTGATCAAGCTGTAAGAGTCGCCAGTGCTTTGCAGCCGTGGCGATGCTTACGAGATCACAGGCATGTCTTGTCTTTCGTTGAGTCTCAAATATACTTTCCAACTAACTATTTCAACGCGTGAGGGCTGCCTTCCTGGTGGACGAGTGACTGCATCTACACGCTCCTAGGACGTCATAGCTTCTTGTGTACCTGCTCTGGCGCTGTAGTCATTTCCAGCTCGCCCAAAATGCGGATTATATTTCAAGGCATGAGGGAAACCCTATACCCTTGCCCCTTTATCTGGCATAGAAAGGTGCTGAGAGTCGTCCCCTGTCACTTAGGCTCAGGCCCTCAAGACACAGTTGGGGAGCTGTCCAGAGCTGCCAGTGGAAGTCTGGCGCTGCATAGCTTCTCTTCTACCTTCAGAGGAGTGGGTCGGGGCGGCCTGCACCTGCATACCCCTGTGCAACCTGGTGCTTGACATAATCAGCAGGAGTAAACACTTAGACACGCCCGGCAGAGCCGAGGCTTTTCTGGCGTGGCTGGCCCGGCGCCTGTGTGATTATGGGTTGCATAAGATTCTCGAGACAGGCCACACAGCCGCAGGATGCCCAACTCATTCCATCAAATGCAAAAGGCTCTGGCAAACAGAAGACAAGTCTTGCAGCTGCCAGCAGTAGAGCCAGCACATTGTGGCAGACCACAGCAGCACTCGATAGATATGAGGCAGTCAACATGCAAGCTTAGGGTGTGTTTTAGGGTCTTGGTCTGTACTAGAAACTTGAACTAGAAGTAGTAGAATTAATTGTACCCCAATACACCTTTGTAACAGGTTTCTTTCTGGGCTTAAATAAGGCATGGTGCATCCTGCAGACAAGCTACTGTTAGAATCCTACCCCTTGTTGTACTCGCCACATCCAAGCAAGACCCAATCAATCGTGGGCACGGTGCTCAGTATTTATTCCGGCCGCCATTGGGCGCCAGCAGAGAGGGTATGCAACCTCAGAATCTACTAATCAATATTGCTCTGCATCTCTACCACCGCAAGAGCAGTGGGCATGAAGAACAGACATTACCACTTAAGCATACTCACCCTGGCAATCACTGAAATGCCGCAACTGAAGCACCACATCTAATTCTGGGCAGCTGGGGATATTACTGAAGTGAAGACAAGATCTGATATTGGCCTCACCTTAATGGGCGTTGAAGGGTACGCAGCGCTTGGGACAACATGCTCCTCCTGCAAAGAGGCATCCGATTAGACAGTGCTCTTGGCAACATGCTGAGCAGCACACTAGTAGTCATTTGACGATGCTGCCAACTACTGCCTATCACAATTATTTGACTGGCTTCTTCACTTTCAAGTTTCAGCATGTGCGCTCATCTGTAGTACGCATGACAAGTGCTGATTTTTACCTTTTCAATGTCTGTCCGTCCTGGGATGTTGGAGGAGCATATCCAGTCAGCTTGTTGCTTGACCTCTATTCTTGCATCATGTCCAAATCATCAGTCTGGGACTCAGACCTTACCTTACCTTACCCCTATCTTTTCTTCTCTAAGCCGCTGCTCGACCTCAGGACTCTTTGGAGGTGGTTTGCCCCAGAACATCAGAGTTTTGTCCCCAGGCAGGTCGTTCTCTTCCGTGTCCCCAAAAGGACCCAGCTGAAACATCTGATGCCCCCAGCCAACTTTCAGATAGTGTGTTTAAAACCAGTTTATAGGAAGACAAGTCTGCAGCAAAGCTGTAACATCTCTTTTACATCCACCGTTGCTCAGAAAGAAGTGCACTCACCTATATCCGTATTTCTTTTGAGGCTCCTTGGCTTCCTTTGCGTTTCAGAAAGCCGCTTACGGCCTCCGATGTATGCCTGCAATAGACACGGTGAGCTCATGGGCCCTCAACGAACGTGGGAAACCGAGCTGAACAAAGACAACAGAATGGTAAAGAGAGCTTACATGATCTTTTTTGTCTTCATCGGTGGGTACTGGCAACTTAGGTCTACATGTCGCACGCCACTGAGCGTACCCCTGATCGGACTCTCCCAAGACTGTATCTACAAGCTCCATGCAAATTGCCCGGGAGGCCTCCTAAATGTTGACGTCAGGCCGAGACCAAACGCGAACAGAGTACTCTGACAAGAAACATCCCACCGTCTGAATGTCTAAATTCTGAACGGCAACCTGATTGAACCGTTTGAACAGATGTCTACAGATGCTTCAAGGTTCATAAATTAGTCAGGATGATTACTAAGATCACTCGCAAGGGTCTGCCTGCGAGAACTATCGCCTCGTTCGTCGATGGCACTTTGAAGAGCTAACTTTGAACTTGACCGAGCTGCTTGTTTTTTATTAGAGTTGCGGGTTTCAAAGTTAATACCTTCCCTATCATCGCGCGTTGAGGCCTGGTTGAATCATTTGGCGTTGCTTGTGTTGACCATGCCATCCTTCGTTGCCTGGCTTTGCTTCTGGAAACAGCCAGAAACAGTTCCACTTCACCGTGCCGATCTTCACCTACCAGACGAGAGGAACTTATACGAGGAACAGGACAGCACACATGAATTGTTCTATCAGCACATGGAGCCAGTGTTACCAGCAATTTCAGGAGCAAACCTTTACGTTGAACAGGCACGCCAAACCCCTGCTTATAGCACATCGTGGGCGAATTCATCTGTGCGTCCTGTGTCCTTGATTCTGCCATTCACAGCACCCTTCAAGCTGAAACTCTACGGCTGCAGATGCATCCCCAGGGGGGTCCTTGCGTATTTGTCTTGGTTACAACAACACAACCCAGGTTATAGCAGTGACCAAAACCCGCGCATCTGTGCCCCTGGTTCCTGGCTTAAATCTGTTGCAACTGTGAAAATGCTGCTTTTGTTTACCCGTGCAGGCTGGAGCATCTGAGGCTAATCCGAGACGACAGTGCCCACACCTGCCCGAGGAGCTTTGGCATTGCATCTCCTCCAAGATGTCAACCCGTGAGTGGACTGGGGCTGCAAGCACCTGCGCCGCACTGCGCCGGTTGACACAGGACACGATCAGGCACAACCATTTAGGAACTTGCAGCAGCGCACAAGCAGTGTCTATGCTGCTGTGGCTGGCCAGACATTGGCAGGACGCCAAACTGGTCCATTGGAGCATGAGCATTGACTCGCATCTGGCCCATGTAGGGGGCATATCGGAGCCTCATCAGCGACAGGCTTGCACTGAGGAGTCCGTGCAAGTGGAGATTAGTCAAGAACTCTGGGCCACAGGGCAATCGGCTCTTTCTGTGATTTGGCAGGGCGCCCATTGGGGCTCTGAAGAAGGGGTGTTCAACATGGGCCCTCAATTACAGCGGCTCCTTCGACTTGCTGTTCATATACCAGTCTTGTACCTGTACGCATCCAACTCCTTTGCATTGCCAACCATGGACAACCTGAAGCACCTCGTCATGTTCATGCGCGCGGCTCGCCGCGGTTGGGGCTTGCCGTCTTTTCAGCACCTGATACATCTGGAGACATTGCAGCTGGGCAGTACTAGGCCATGGGTTTTGGAGGCATACCTGCACGTGCCTGTTTCTCTGAAGCTTCTCGCATTTGACAGTTTTGCCCCGCATGGCATCAACATGGCAGAGGGCTGCAGGATCTCAATCAAAGGGGACATTCAGTGTGTTGAGGAAGCGGTACACGGGCTGAGGTGTCGCAATTTTGGACGGCACTTGAAGAGATGGTGTGGTAAGACAAAGAATAGCATCCGCGACCTGTCGCTCGTTATCCCGCCATGTGATGAGTTTGAGCCGTTTGTAAGGGAAGATCTGCTTTTGTATGGGAGGAACCTTGAGGCCTTCACTTTGCACTGGAGACAGGGTGATGTACTTCATGACGTGCTGCTGCAATCGCTGCCGGAAATGAATCTAGCCCACCTTGTTAGCCTGCATCTGGTAGCAGGCAATCTCAGCATAGCGTTGCCTTGCACGCTGCAGCTTGTGTCCTTGGATGTTGTGAATTTGCTGTCGGTTAGCTTTGAGGACCCCAAGGTATCTGCGACCCATGTGCGGTCTTGGACAATCAAGTACAGCAACTTCTTGCAGCTAGGCGGGGGGACCGGCCAGCTGAAAGCTTTTGAGGCTGGACTGGCGCTGCGTCAAATGACACTGTCCTATCACACACGAGCCATTGGTCATGACTATGTTGTGACGAGTCGAGCAGTGCATGCATCGGAGGATGTGAAGGATTGGGAGAGGGTGTGTCTCTGCAAGTGCTGTAGGAACTGCTTGCAGCTTCCTGGGAAGAGCACCCCAAAAAGAGCATCCTGGTGGGCCTACGCATCAGGCAAGCCCTTTGGCGGGGCAGATCGTTTCAATTGAGATTGTGCAGCTAGCTGGCATTTTTGACGCGGGGTGTGTGGCAAATGGAACGTGTAACGCCAGTGCTGGCCATCGTGTCCAGGCACGAATCATTGCCAGCCGTTTGAGCCCTGGAATCTCTCTAATCAGATCAGAGATCACATCTCTATTAAGCCTTCAAGGAAGTTCCAAAGTCAGAAAACAATACTGCTTGCAAATGTGACCACCCATCAGATCGAAGGTCACATCGACTAGATGAATTGCGGTAGCATATATCCACTATCTTTGGAGTGCAGCGGTCGAAAATGGATATAGTTCGATGCACATGGAACAGGCAAGTGCCACCCAGTGCTTGCATGCATGAGGGCGGGTCAAGGGCGTCAATGTGTCGGACAGGGGTCGATGGAGTTGATGAACTCAATCTTTATCCGCAATTGCAGCGCTCGTGCTTGCGGAAAACACCGGCAGAACGATAATACATCGACTTGATTGTTGAAACTTTGGATATTTGGTCCTTCCATTGCCAGCAAGTTGTGCCTGCTCCAAGACTTGCTGCAATGGCCGGCATCTCTAGTTTCGAGTGCCGTGTCCAGTGCCAGTACTCATTGGCTGGGGTCAATGTTCGCGTGAGAGAGTCCTTGCTGGGAAGCCCAATGGTCTTGACCTCTCCGATCAGGCAGAAAAGGTACGTAGAATCTTTGCAGATAGGCATTTTCAATATCTCGATGGTTATAGGAATGGCCATCACAGGAAGTATGCTTTGCCACAAAAATCCTTTGAAGTTCATGCAACTTATTCAGGTTAGAGTATTCCTTTCAAATGATCAAAAGCGGTTCGATTGGGCCAACTTGCAGATTGGGAATGACACGCATCTGCGCAAGAAAGGCCGAACCTGAAGAACAAGAAAAGCCAGCTTCACCATTCGCTGGACTTTTTGGTACGTTCAAGCGCATTTTTTACGTGCAATTGTACTCAAGTACTCCACATGCACGCTTCCTCTGACCCGATCTTGATTAAGTAGCACGTATTGTATGTGTCTGGACACCTCCACTGTGAGTCTGACCGCGTCTGACGTACCTTATAGAATGGCGTGGACAAGTGAATATTCGATGTTTGCAGGGGGGACGAAGAAAATCAAGGTGGGAGGGGATCAAGCGCCCAAGCAGGCACCCAAGCAGGCTCCAGGAAAGGGCACGCAGCGCCTGAAGCTGGGTCTCCCCCTGCCACAGGGGGGCACACAGCGCCTGAAGCTCGGTGGCCTGGGTGGAGGCCCCAAAAAGGGAACGCAGCGCCTCAAACTGGGCTCCGGCACTCAGCAGATTGGCCGCGCCACTCAATTCCTGGCGCGCGCGCCGCAGCGCAAGGACCCCAACACGGTGTGTTTTGATTTTGGCCAGCAATTATAGAGATTTCAGCTAATGCGGGTGTTTTTTGCAGCTGTACAGCGCTTGCTCCGTGCCTGGATCAGGTGCAGTAAGAGCTGCATAGATGGGGACAGTTTACTGGGGCAGTGCGGCGCTCCTTAGTCGTATTGGCTGCGTATGAGGCATGCAATGTGCACAGTGGCTGGCTGTACATTCCAATGATACATTCAGAGGTGTCTGCCCTGCCATGCAGTATGGGCTAGATCAGTGGCCAGGCTTATGCCAGCGTGCACTTATGCTTCCCTCATTCCTGCGCAATGAACAGCAAGCGAGTGGCGTTTGCCAGACCACACGGTGTCAGCAACAGCGGCATATAAGCTGCAAAGAGACATATCAATTTGGCTGCACTGCAGGTGTTTCTGATATGACATGGGACAGTGTAAGACTGCCCATAAGACCAATGAGCCTCACAAGCCTCCCAACAGGTGTCTAGATGTAAAAGTTCTGTAGTCATAAAAAGCGTCGGCTGCAGGTGTTTGTGGCTGGTGCTACGGGCCGGCTGGGGGCGCGCATCGTGCGGCAGCTGCTGCTGGAGTCGCCGCAGCTGCGCGTACGAGCCGGGGTGCGCAATCCGGAGAAGGCAGCGGAATACCTACGGACAGCGGTTGACTACGGGCTGCTGCCCGCCGACGCCGCACGCCGCGTTACGTTCGTGCCGGTCGACCTGACTAAGCCCGACACCATTGCACCCGCCATCGGAAACGCTGCCAAGGTGCGAATTCATTTGCTCTGCAGATCTTTAGAATGAGGGAGAGTCTGTCGTGGACTCAGCGCTAACATGTCTGGGCAAGAAACTGGAAGCAGTGCTTTGTAGGAGTGGGGGTTGCCTGTTTCTATACACGCCTATGCTGTGTTTCCAGTGCATGGCCTGCAGAGGTCCCAACGGATAAAGAAGTCATTTACCCTGGCTAGGGGTTGTTGCACATGCATGGTCAGGGTGTGACTGCTCTTGCCTTGATTAGTGCAAGGCTCTACACTCAACAATGACACTGTAACCGGCATTTCGTCAAACCAACAATGAAAAGAATAGGTCTTCGGAAAGAAAGCAAGCTGAAAGCGGCTGTTGCTTCGCAGGTGGTGCAGGCGATCGGCGCGCCCGAGAGCGAGCCCTTCAATTTCAGCAACCCCAAGAACATCGACGGAGACGGCGCCATTGCGCTCGTGGAAGCTGCCAAGCAGCTGGAAGTCGACCAGTTTGTCATGGTCACCTCGCTGGGCACCGCCAAGATCGGCTTCCCCGCAGGTGCTCGCCATTGCACATCCTGCCCAAGCAGGGGTGAAATAGGGTGACAGCGAGTATGCCAAGACTGGCACTGTCCAATTCTGTGTTGTGGGTGCAAAGAGGAACTTCCAAGACGCAATAAAGAGCTACCCTGAAGAAGACTCGGTATTGCGGTTTGGGACCCTTCTTGGCTCCTATGCTCTTTGTGAGAACCAGATTGGAATCTTGATCTAGAGTTCATGCAGCTTCTTTCGCATGCATCTCAATCCTTTTTATTTTTGAGCTTTTGGCAACACGTGATAAATTTGTTCTGCTCAACAGTGCAAGTTATGCCTTTTGGCATCTCATTTTCTTCAACTTGGCCAAATCAAGCGCCTGAAGCAAGTGTGTTGCTGCGCAGCGGTATTGAATCTGTTCGGGGGCATCCTGATCCAGAAGAGGCGTGCTGAGGTGGCGCTTGAGGGCAGCGGCCTGAATTACGTGATTGTGCGTCCCGGGGGCATGGAACGCCCCACGGATCAGTACAAGGCCACCCACAACGTCACCCTCGCCCCCAAGGACACCCTCTTCGGCGGCCAGGTGTGAAATGGCTGCCCTTATGATGCTTTCTGGAATATTTATGAATCCGTCTGCTCCATTACATAATCATTCTACCAAGGACACTGCGGATTTGCCGGCCCGGTGTATAGGCAGCTGCCTCTCAATGTCTGTCTTTGATGCACATCAGAGTGGGTATGATTCCAACAGTCCCTGCCACAATCAGCTCAACTCATGAAGGCGTGGACGCTTGACATGCTGTCTACCACCTTGAGAGTGTTTATTGTGACAATTGGCTAAAAACTCCAAGGAGCGCCGCCGGGTGGTTTGAATGTTAACACTCCATTGACCATTCACCGGGACAATGGGCCTGCGTATATGTCACAGTGTGGTCCATCTCACCGCATGTGACAAAATATCTTGGGATGAGCGGGCAAAACGCATTGTTATTTGCTGACTGGATCGTGCTGAGGCTCATCTGTGGAGCTGACAGCGGGGTTAATGGGATGCACCTGACGCTGACTGGGCTGCTTCTGTCCTGGTGCCAGGTGTCGCGCCTGCAGGTGGCTGAGCTGGTGGCAGCAGCTGTCGCCAACCCAGAGCTGGCCGAGAACAAGGTGACCGCCCAAACTTATCCTTGCTTCACTGGCAGCCAGGACTTTGTTAATTGATCTGAAAATTGAGCAGTATCAGAGAAGTTGTGCCCTGCCCCTCATCCCTGATTGCATGCAAGCGATTGCAGGGAGTTTTTTTTCTTGAGCGCTTGCCTCAGATGTGTTGTTTGCAATCTCTGTGGCAAGCTCATCTGAAGGGAGGATTGCAGCGCCTTTTTACTTCCATGCAACTGGGGACGAGTCATGAGTATTCTTATAGAACCGTTATATGGATTGCACGTTCAAGCTGGGATCTGGGCGGCAGCCCTCTGGCATGTGCAACTTTGCTCTGAATTTTTGGTACCACACAGGCGACTACCTCCTGGTAAAATTCCCCAACTTGTTTATGCCTTGTGCATGCAAAAACACCAGGTGTTGGAGGTGGTAGCAGAGGAGACGAAGCCGCTGAGAAGCTACGAGGATCTGCTGACGGACGCGCCAAGCGACGGCAGCCAGGCCGAGAAGCTGGAGAGAATCCGCATGCAGCAGGAAGCCGCCGAGCAGCTGGAAGCCGCCCGCCAACAGGTCAGAGCCCGTTTGTTCCCTCAATTCTGCATTGAGCATTGCATTGCAGCCACGCAGACTGCCTTGGCACTAGCGTTTGTGTTCAAAAAGCTCGCGTAAAGAGAATGGGGACTGCAGCAGGCAGCAATCAGCTAAGAATGATTGCTGGGAGTTTTGTGGGCATGCTCGATTCCTCTATCATTGCCGGCTCAAAATTATTTTCATGGGAGTGCTGCGTGTCTCAAGCCGTCGTTCCCTGTACTTTTGCACATAATGTCCCCCTCGTAGTTGCTTGCGTCAGTACAATTGGCAAGTACTGTTCTCCGGGAGTCAAATTTTGACAAGGACTAAGGACAGTCATTGAAAATGCCTTCATTCTGCTGCACAGCTGGAGGAGGCGCGCGCGGAGGCGGCTGAGGCGCAGTCGCTGGTGAAGGAGCTGACTGCAGTCGCACAAGAAGCCAGAGCGCAGGCGGCTGCGGCTGCGCGCGAGGCCGGGCCAGCGCTGCAGCAAGCCAAGCAGAGCGAGGCACAGGTGCGCTGCTCAACCCCTCCCCTAGCTTACCTTTCCACATCACTGGTTGTGTTGCTTTCCAATTCCTCTGTCGTGTTGCTGTGATGCACTTTTAGAATGCCAGAGAAGGTAAACGATGATCATATGGGCCCCAGATCTACGCTGTGTCTTACAATGCAATGCAGCCCAGGAGCCCAGAAAGTGCTTTTGGACAAGATTTGTCATAACGCATCGAGGATATCACGACTGCTACGAGCACCACTGTCCAGCATGCTTGCACATTGATGCAATACGTGCGCGGCGCTTCTGGTCACCTGAGCAAGCTCACTGAAACTCTGAACTACAGTATGTCAACAGCACTGGCCCTAGCAAACCACCATGGATATAATGGCTCCTTAACGGGCCTGTATCCCTGTCATTGACATATCTGTCCCGCGCAGCTGGAGAGGCTGAGGAAGGCGGCGGAGCAGCGGCAGCGCGCGGAGGGCGCGGCCAAGGCCGTGCTGGCAGCGGCAACGGCGGCCGCCAAGGAGGGCCGGGCCCTGAGCGCGGCGGAGCGCGCGGCGGCCGAGCGGCCGATCCTTTTCCCCGAGGAGGTCGCCGCGGAACAGGCCGCCAGGCGCGCTGCCGAGGAGCAGGTGACTTGGCGTTCTCTTTCTTTTGCTTTGTACTTTGTGTAGAAGGTTCTAGTAAAGGCCAAAGCGTGCGCTGCCAAGACCCAGGTACAGTGGCGCTTTCTTACGTCAAAGCCCTTGAATCTCCTGTGCAAAGTCCAGCGTTGCTTGTTATGGCATTTGAGCGTCCCTGTTTCCTGGTGAACAGGTACGAGCTTTGCAATATTCTTATTTGGTGTCGTATCTGCATCACTATGTTTCAGAAAAGGAAGCAGGATATAGGATCTGGCCTTCTGTGTGCATGCTTCTTAGGAACACGGCCTTTGTGAGTAGCCTTCATGGAGACCAGTCTCCACTTTTTAGATAGGAATGTGTTGCAATTACAGACGGGTGCCCTTTGCACTAGAGACATGGAACCGTCTGAGATGCCTGCTGGTAGTCCTGAGAAGCGGGTGTTGTGTTAGAGCAGGCTCACTGGAACACCCAGCAGCTTTCTCAGGTGGTGAACTCGGTGTTTGTACTAAGCTGTGCACATTCCCACCAGTACAAGGGATACTATCTTTTCAGCCAAAATTTCCTGGATGAAAAGCATGAGGAATGATCTCCTGGTTCTGGCTGCAGGCAAGGGAGAAGGCACAGAAGGAGGCAGAAGCCGCGGCGAAGCAGCAGGCGGCGGACGCAGCCAAGCAGGAGCAGCAGGCAGCCGCCTCAGCAGCCGCCGCGAAGCCGAAGCCGGCTGCTCCCAAGGCAGCTGCGCCAAAGGCCGCACCTGCGCAGAAGCCGGCGCCAAAGGCAACGCCCCCGGTGCCCCAGGTTGATGCGGCAGAGGCTGCCAAGCGCCGTGAAGCAGGTCAGTTCTCTGGGGAAAATTTGCTTCTCCCGGAAAATGTATGTATCGATAAGTGTGGGTACATATCAGAATAGTGTGATCAAAGCGATAGAGCGGGCTGAAGTTTGAATTCGCACAATACATCATGGATATGCTGAAGATGGGCACCTCAAGGTGGAGCGCACTCTGCGCACAGAACAGCATAAACCGCATATGAAGAGTTCCAATATGTTCTGCAGTGGTATTCTTCAATCTTGAATCGTACCCGCACTTGAGAGCATTGACAGGGAAAAATCATCCAGATTTGAGTTCTGGAAATTTTGCGCAGACGCGAGGGCGCGCCGTGAGATAGAGGCCAAGGCGCTGGCGGCTGCTGAAGAGGAGCGCGCGCAGGCGGCCGCGGCTGCAAAGGCCAAACGCGATGCAGAATCAAAGAAGCGTGACGAGGCAGAATCCAAGGCTCGGCAGCAGGCGCTTGCCAAGGTGCGGAGCTGACCGATTTTTCACATTAGTTATCGTATCCAGGGTTCCTGATGAAATCACACTAATCTCTCCACTGATATGACATTGGAGCTGTCTGGCACTGGACCTTGGCTGAGCAGAATCACAGGTAATCCAGGAAGCATTTGTTGTTAAGTAAGGAGAAGATAGTATTGATCCGTTAGACTGTGTTTGTTGGCTATAATTTTGGCATCATGCGTAGCTTGTCCTAGGTTCCTGTTCCAGACCTCAAAGGGTGTTGAGCTCTGCATTCCTGGACCGGATTAGTGCACAAGGGAAACGGGAATTTGTAAGCATGAGAGGGATGCCAGCATCCTTACCATATGCGCTACTTGCGTCCAGACAGTGAATTAAAGCAAGAACTTCTCTACAGGAATCAGCGTGTGACGTTGATGTTCTCTGTTGCAGGCCAAGGCTGAGGCAGAGGCAAGCGGCAAGGCAGCCGCCGACGCAAGGGCAAAGGCAGAAGCAGATGCCAAGGCGAAGGCCGACAAGGAAACGGCTGAGGCGGCCACACAGGAGGAAGCCGCCGCGAAGGCGCGCGCGGAGAAGGAAGCTGCAGCAAAGGCGGAAGCTGACAAGGCAGCTGCCGCAAAGGCGCAGGCAGACAAGGAAGCTGCCGCGGAGGCGCAGGCTGACAAAGACGCTGCCGCCAAGGCTAAGGCCAAGGCGACACCTGCTGCACCAGCCGAGAAGGTGGGCACAGCCTTATGCCATTCATCAAGTATCCACTGCACCAATCAGTAGTTTTTAGTGGCTATCAGCGTGTATCTGGAGCATAAGTAAACGATTCATCTGCGGTGTTGCTTTGGTTACCTGTTCTGCATTGGATCAAACTGCTGTCCTGCATGCCTTTTACGCAGTCTCACAACAACATTCAGCGCAATTATCATCAGACATTTGTTGTTCCAGAATCTTCAACGCTGCATTTCATCTTTCGCCCCTTCAGGGCGAGAACGCTAAAGAGGCCCGTAGATGGATACAGAACTGGCGAGCCAAGCAGGGGCAGGCCACTAGCACCGCAGCCAGCCAGCCACAGCTGAAGGTTCATAGCATCCAACCCCACTTTATCACTATAGCCCACTTGAGACCCATAGCCTTTCCCCTCCTCCCCTCATAGAAACCTTCTCCTGTGGGATTTAGTAAGCATGCCTTTCCAACGCAGCACTTGTAGCGTCAAAACAGTGCAGCTGGCAACCATACTTCTTGCTTTAATCTTCCGTGGCTCACGTGTCCTTGTGTGTCGGCATGTGCAGACACAGGAGGTCAGGGCAGAGGAGCCAGCAGCTCCAGCCAGCAGCAGCGGTGGAGCAGCACAAACTGAGGGCAGTCCAGGATGGATGTCTGGTTTCAAGCTGCCCTGGCAGCAAACCCAGAACGGCAGCGACAAGCAGGTGACTTCACGCTCATTACTCCCCAAGTCTTTTGCTCTCCAGCGACCAGACACTGTGGCTGTGCCCAACTAGTGCTGCTGCTTTTTCCCAGCAGTCTGTTTATTGGAGAAGCAAGGTTGCGGGCGATAGAGCTGAGAGGATGCCTGCACTGGGGCACTCTCTGCTGCGTTAAGATATGACACATGTGGTCTTGAGGGCTGTGATTGGTCTTGAGCTGTGACAAAATTCAGGGCTGGCCTTTTTTGGATGATAGCTGTTTTCTCACTGCACCTCGTGGGAACGGATCTGCCAGTCAGACAATGGTGAAGCGCGTGAAAGTGGAAGGAATGTCACATGATGCTATGAAGTCAAAGTTTGAACCTTTAAATGTGTGCCACAGGAAGAGGTTCCGGAGAATGTGCAGGAGGCGCGCGAGTGGATCCGGGCATGGCGCGCCAGGTCAGCACATGCCCGCACATGCCTGCACATGTTTGTAGTATTACTACACCCGCACATAGAGCGTGACACTTTTCGTGCTCCTGGGCCAGGAGATCATTGTAATGTTACTCATGATGCTCACTTGAAAGGCAGCCCTTTCTCTCACCTTTTGCGCTGGCTCTGCTTAGGTGTCGGCAAATTCCTTTTTTTAATTGGCCCTATCCTGCCAGATGTCTACAGCAGCATTGATTGATGGCGTTGATCTTTGTAGTGGTTCATAAGAAGGTGCTGCAATCTGAGCCCTTATGCTGCTGCATGAATTTGAGATGGTGAGGCTGACAACGGTGTTGGCTGGGGCGGTTCAGGAATCTGGAGAAAGCACTGCCGAGCGATGTCAAGGCGCAGAGCAACAACTCAAAGTGAGCGAGTCGAGATTTGTGAGAGAACCAGCTATATTCTATTGAGGCAACGAGAAGATGAACATACAAAATATATGATGAGGAGCATTGTTGAAGAAATAGCCTTTGGAACAAGCTGACCGTCGTTCAGAGAGAACTCTGCATTCACTGGATGGGTTGTTGACGTCCAGATCTGAAGAGCAATTGTTTTAGAGCAGCAAGTGTTTGCAAGATCTGTGGATCCAAAAAAGATGCACATCACATGCAGTGCGTTGATACCCTTTGGTGAGGTCACAATGATTGGTGTTGTGCTGTTTTGTCTGGTGTACAATGCGCCTGCAGCGATCTTCAATGATAAGGCCTGGTGGAGGCATGCGCATGGTTTGCAGCGATCAACAAATGCTGCCGTGTGTGCATGAAGAAGCATTTAGTTGGCATGGGAAAGTGCTGAATTAATCACTGCTGATTCTGCTGTGGTTTCCAAGCGAGCTTGAGCCCTTTCTTGGAGGCGCATTGTATTTCTGACTGGCATGACTGCATAGTCGCATATCATGTGCAAGCGGAGTATTCATAGGAGCATGCACTCTTGAAGTACCCAGTTCCCTACAACACTCCTCCCTTGTTTCCATGACACCCTACATTTCAATGTTTCTCAAATTTATAAATGTGCCCTCACAATATCCACCCCACTAAGACGGTGATGACCTTTGGACGGCTTTTGAAAATCTTTGCCTCTTTTTGTGCAATCTCCCAATTGTTTATTCTCTTCACTATTGGTATTACACCCTTTTCCTGCCTTTTCTGATCAAGTTCCAGCTAAATGGCTCAACCGGACACTGCCAACTTCAACAGCATTTCTGGTATTATGCCCAATGCACGGTCTTGATGCAAGTGCAAACTGGGATTGCTAATCTCAGCAAGAACAAAATGCAGGACATAGAAACTTAAGACAACCCGGTCGACGTGCAAATGTTACTCAGAATGTTGAAGGACACTTTGCAGCCCTGATGTGGGCATCTAATAGTTTAATACTGACCTAACTGCTTGATGGCATACAAGTGGTGATAAGCATTATCCGGAGGTTGGCATTTTTCTCAGTGCTAGCTGCACCCTCCTGCCAGGGCGCGGCAGGTATGACTGGCATGAAATGATCAGTCTACCTGACAAAACCACTGGTCTCAAACCACCCGAGGACAGAACAGCCCGGTACAGGACCCACCAGGCCGTGCAAAAAGCCATGCTGCACTCATTTGCAGGACACCTCTACATGCACATCGAACTGACATTGGAAGTGGGCGATCTTGGGGGTGTGCATATTGTTTGGAGTATGATAAGAGGTGCAACCGGTACGTCTTGAAGGTAGATTACTTTCTTGGATACACCCGCACAGTACTTTGCAGGTCCTCTCTGTGCGACTGTGTTCTTTCCAGCACTTAGTAGCGGCAGCCGTAAAACCAGCCCATGGCCATGCGCCAGCTGACCTCCGGGCACTGTGAAATCTCTTGCGCGGGGTCATTTGTCACAACGGTTGTCTCACGGGCCTGCACCTCAGTCTCAGCGCCTGTCTCGCGGATCACCGTGCATGATGCTACGGATTGCAGCTGCCGCGCAGCTTCCTCGATGCAGGTCTGGGCGAGGGCGTTCCCTCCGGGCATGTACGCTGAGTCATCCACCAGGGGGCCGCGGCGCGCTGAAAGGGTTGCCGCGCCGATCGGCTGCGGCGATGGAAACTCGGTGTTGGGCGGTACTGGCAGCTGTGATTCCGCGCCATAGCCATCGGTAGAGGCTGACAGCAGGGAGCCAATGCTGCAGGCCTCGTCATATGGGCAACTGGACTCGTCCTCCCAGTAGGGCTGAAAAGGCCAGCGATGCACTGCAAGCACACAAACTGCACTTCAGTAGACCGCGGTCGGCAGGATTCTCAGGGAGAGCCCTCTACCTGGTTGGGGAAATCTTGACAGGGATCTGTACATGATTCCAAGACAATATGGCCAAAATGAGCAGTCATACTCGCATGTGAAAACAGGGACTGTCCAACGGAAGGCCATTCATCCGCTGGAGAATCTCAGAGTCACCCTTGCATGATTCAGGAAATGCGCCTTTTGCACAGATTGCAGCGTGTGCGAATGGTGTATGCAAAGAATTGAGCTCTTTCATCCGATGGTCCATCTTTATATAGGGATGCAAGCACACTGACTTGGCGCAGTGGATAGAAGACAGAAGCAAAGCACTGGGTACTTGTCAGAAGCATGGGGCTTGCCTGTGGCAAGGTTGTCACTCGAAGTCGTTGGAACATTCTCGAATCCACCCACCTGCGCAACACAAAAAGTTCTCATTGGGACTCTGCTGTGCTTGTGCTTCCACTCACTGCTGGGTTTGCTGACCATCAGGCTAAGCCTCTCAGGAGCAGACACTCAGTTCTCGCTCGCAGAAAGCAATGCTAATGTGATTATCGAGAAAGGATGCCCGCCAAAGTACCACTTGTTTTCTGCACCCTTGGTAAGTGACCTTGATCGGCCTTTCAATCTCTTCAGTCACCTCTTCTGGCACTTCAATGCAAACAGAGTCTGCAGGTCCCCTCACCAATCTCATTATCGGGGATGGTTGTGTTGGTGCAATCCTGCAATCTCTGAACCAGATGGACCTGCGCAGCGGACGGAGGTTGAGTAGACTCTCAGGATCAATGGCAGATCCTAGGCAGCGACAACTGCCACACTCGCAAGAGTCCGGTAAGCTCTCACCCGGATCTCATGTCAGATTTGATGCTATGAAAGGTAAGGGGGGATCCTCCATGTCTGTAAGTAGTGTTGGAGACCCCCGCGAAAAGTGTCGCCTCAATGGGGCTTCTGGACGGAGCTGGCTGACCAAAAGACCAAGGCCCCGAACGCCTGATCTGCCGGTGCATCGGCTCGATCTCTGCGTCAAGTATGGATAGGCTGTGTTGTACACCTTGGATGTTCAAGATCAGGACTGTCTGGGGCTGTCTGCGTTTGTAAAAGCTGGGTTGGAATTTTCGATATTATGAGCCCCATTGGACCGGGGAGCAAGCCCTAGGCTCCCATTCGTCTTGCAGAACTCTTTGTGAATGTTTGAGGTGCTGGTTTGGTCGTGTTAGGTTCTGAATGTCTCAAGCTTGCTTCTTGGCAATAGAAGGCTTCAGCTGTACGAGATGTCTTGCAGATCGCAATCCATCATGGCACATGTGATGGGTTGTTTTTGATGGTGTGGCGATACAAGAGGGCATGCTAATGAATATCTCGACCTACTTGTGAATGATAGCAAATTGCACGATGTGATGGGAACACGCAGGGCACCAAGGTCGGCCTAGCTGCAATCTATCACTCCAAGTGTCCAGCTCATTAGAGGGTGCTCGTCTCTCATGGATCAGCACTTACGGAATAGGGATTTCTCAAAGGTCATCAGACAACTTGATGAGGCCATCGAAGCCTGCTCATCGTCATGCACAGACCCCGCCGAGCAGCCATCGCAGCTCTATTGCAACAGGGGATTTTGTCATCAAAGACTTAATCTCAACCGCAAGGCGTTGAAGGTTCGTACTATGTCCTGTTTCACCGTCAAAATTTGCTATCTTCTATGCTGAAGTCTGTATCCAGCTAAAGATAGCATTCTCTTGCAGGACTACGATGAGGCCTTGCGCATGGATCCCACGAGTGTCTTGGCCCTGCTTAGGAAGGGGGAGGTTCTATCAGCTCTCAAAAAGCCCACGGTGCGCAGCAATGCTCACTCACCTGCATAAGCCTGCTATGAGCAAAGCGCAGAAACACACGCCCACAGCTGCACGTCCTTCATAAATGTTGCTTCCAGTTTACATTGCAAAATGGCCAGTGCATGTATCCACGCATGCCAGGATGCTTAGCAGATGTGGTGGGGATATTTGGCAGGAAGCCAGGGCTCAATGGCAGCAAGCGCTGCGCTCATTCACTGCCAGCGATGACCTTGCTCTGCTGGAGAGGCTTCAGTCTCTGCTGGACGGTCAGCCGCCCAGGGAAGCTTCCTCATCTGCACCAGCTGCGCCTGTGCAGCAACCTTCAGCTACCAATGATGGCTCTCCCAGCGTTGCAGCACCAGCATCCGCTGCCAAGGCAAGCCGCTTCAATCATGCACCACAATATTGTTTCCACGATTTAAGTGGTCCCATATATTCCCTGTGCACGCCTGCATGTCCTGCCGTGCCCCCTCACATCCGTCCGTACTGCTTCAACCAGGGCTACATGCATGTTAAAAGCTTCAATGAGGCCATCCAGCAGGGCATGGTGTTTTCCTCTGACTGACCAGGCGAATTGAATGCTTGTTCAGGCAGCTGCACCGCTGGTGGCAAATGGAGTGCAGCCAGCACGGCAGCAGCCAGAGCAGCGGAAGGCAAATGGGGCAACCAAGCAACCGAGTGCTCTAGTCAGGGCCGCCTGCTTGGACCCCGGGACAGGTGTGTGGCTTTCCACATTCTCAGAGACATGCATGCCAATCATTGTGGCTGTAACTACACCCTCACCCTCAATTTCACTGCACGCGGCAATTCCGCCAATCTAGAGTTGGCCAGTCAAAGCCAGCGCATCCACGCATGCATTCATGGCACATGTCTGTTCGTCTTATACTGCTGTAGATGGATGTCACATGCTGTTGCCACTGCATCAGTGTCCGTCTGAAAAACAATCACTGTGCCGTGGTATTATCCAGCAGTGCAGTCTTTATGTGGCATGGCCAAGTCATCGTTGCAGGCAGACATATCCAAATTACAATCTTCCTGTGGCATGTGACATCCTCAAGAGTCAACACTGCATTTTGGCGTAATGCAGGTGTGAGCATTGCGGTGAGTCATGTGAATGAGGGGAATCTGGCGGCGGCGATAGACATCCTGGACCACATCATAGCCACCACAAGTGGCGCCCACCTTAGCGGGGCTCATGTAGCCCGAGGCACAGCCCGCGCCATGATGCGTGACTTGAAAGGTTTGATACTCTAGAATATACTCTACCTGCTGCAAGTCAGATGGAGAAGAGCGACAATGTCTCACGTAGTCATGCAACCTTCTGCAGCTTTCATACTCAATTGTGCCTTGAGATGGTGCCTTGGGACGCGCAGTCTGCATTCACAGCAAAGTGCATGATTGTGAGCCTCCTTTGTTGCGTGCCAGGCCGGTTCACCATGCAAGCCTAAGAAGCACTTGGTCTTTCATCATGAAGCATAAATTGATGATCCAATCCAGGGCAAGTCCATGCATGTACTTTGTCATCCTGCACTCGCAGTGGAGGGGCTTTTGGCATGACAACTGGTGTGTGCACGTCACTGCACAGGCGAGACAAAGGGCTGTGTCATGACGTTAGAAATATTTGTGTTAGCCCACAAGTGCAATGGTTGACTTTGGGTGGCGATAGAGATATATACATATATATATATGTTAACGATATATATGTATATGTATATATATGTTAACGATGTGCGGGCGCGCCAGAGGATTTTGGGGTGACAGTAGAGATGTCTATGTTGCTGCTCAGGCGTGGTAGAAGCCCTTGGCTGACAATAGAGGTGATCATGTTGTCGAGTGGATACCTTATAGGTTACCTTGCCCGGACAATTGACGCGCTGATGTAGCTGCGCAGGCGCGATAGATGACTTCAGCGTCACGATAGAGGCTGTGCCGGCGTACGGCGATGCGTGGATGCGGCGCGGCCAGGCGCGGGCCGCTCTGGGAGAGGAGGAGGACGCCCTCGTAGACCTGGCACGCTGCCTCCAGCTCAGCGCGACGGAGCCTGCCCGCCAGGTGCCGCCCTGCTTGCCAGGTTTAGGGGGGTGACAATGTACATCCACAGCACATGCTCAAATGATTCAGAGTCCCCTGTTCATGCATCGCATAGGGAGGTTGAAGAGGGCATCTGATGTGGGTATTCATGTACAGCTTAAAGAAGGAAATTGACTCCAAATAGCATGTGGTTGTGCTGTGCTGCCTTGCCACTACGTCTGCACATCAGAGCCTACCCGCCGGATGCCGTCCTGCAAATATGAGGATCACACATGTAAAGGTGATGATGCAACAATGACCGGCACAGGAGCAACACTGCACCTTGTCCAGAGAATGATTGCAAATATGGAATTTTGGGGGTGATGAGTCGGGTTCAGAGTGTGCAGAGGGTGTTCAGAGGGCAGCCCGACAGTGGGTCGGGGCAACCCAAGGCGCTCATGCATGCCAAAATAAGTGAGCCATTAGGTCTGAGCCACCTGTTTCTGGGCCACCAGCTTCTCGTTGCGTACAGCAGCATAGCAGTTTGAAAGGAACAGACTTGGTCAGCACTATGCATAATGCCGTGTTGGCAAATACGCTATGCGCGGTGCTGGCAAGTCCAATCCCTCGAAGGTTGTCGTGCTTCAGTGCGTCAAGAGCTGCCACGTCACAGGCACAAGTGGTACTTTATTGCAGGGTCACCGCATGCGGAATGCGAATAAGCCGTGATATAATAGAATGCGTGTATTTTACCGCATTTCATTTTGCCTTAATACAATGCGGTATAATGCAGGCTGCGGGCTTTTGGGCCATTTCTTTACATTTGTGCTGCCAGCACTGCCTGCCAGTATCTCCCAGCTCGCTCTCTGCTCTTTAATCTCCCTCAGAGCTGTCCTCTTCCTCATCCTGCTGGCTGTCTTCCCCTGCCTTCCCCTGCCTTGTCTCCCCTGTCTTCCCCTGCCTCTTCAGGAACCTCCTTGATGACATGTACAAAGTCCCATTCTTTTCCCTTCTTCCTGCCCATGGTGCTCTTCTGCCCTTGGCTCTCTCGAATTGACCTGTCAGCTGTCGATTCTGAGGCTGGGAGCTGCTCAGAAGCTGCCAGCTTGTCGACGTGGCACCGCAGCCCGCATTTTACCGCATTTTACCCGCATTTTATTTCAATCAAGAATGCGTGCATTTTACCGCATTTTATTTTCGGAATCACCGCATGCGGTGACCCTGCTTTATTGTGTTGACTCCATGTTATATAAGCACAATATTGCCCTCATACTCCTATGCTTGCGTTGAGGGATGTGCGCTGACTCAGGCGGAGGCGCGGCTGGAGCGAGGCAAGATTCTGCACAAGCTGCGCGACTATCGGTCGGCCGTGGCAGAGCTGCAGCAGACGGTGGAGCTCAACCCCAAATCCCAGCAGGTGTGCCAGATCTCACCTGCAGCAAGCTTGGGAACGCTCGGGGAACGCTCTATACGTTGACATTCTTGCTTGCACGCCTCCATACCAATGGCGCCGCACAATTGAGGCAGCCCTGCGACTGAGTGTTTTGTGCGGGTCATGCCAAGTGTGCCTGTGAGCAGCTTGAATGGTGTTCTTAGAATCTGTTGTATCCATGGGTTACATACAGTCGGCCAGGAAGGTCCACCAGAAACCTCAGCACGAAGGTCCAAGCCGCTGCCCAGGGCAAATCAGCACACCATCCGCTCAGATGCAAGGGCTGGTGAACGCCCTGCAAGACAATGTAGGTGCCTGACAAACAGTTTGTGATGTTGAGCAATTCATGTTGTTCCGTGCAGGCGTGGAACTTCCTGGGCTTGTGCCAGGTGAGCATGGGGGATATCCGGCCGGGTGCGTCCTGCTATGAGCGCGTGCTGCGAGTAGACCCCAACAGCCTGGAGGCCTGGATGCACCTGGCACAGGCGCGCAAGGAGGTGCGAGTGCCCGTTTATTACCTCTTGTCAGAACTTCCTAGCCTGAGTCTCTGTTCTCAGAAGCAGTGCATTGACCCATAGGAAAGGCTCATGATTGCATCTGCTGGCAAGTGCTGCTGCGACCTATGTCGGCTTGTGATGCTTGGAATCCTCGAATCCTGGGGATATCCGATCATGGTGCCAGCAGGGGTTACCATGAAGTCCGGCTTGGCACCGGTGTGACTATCTTGTTTGCTGACTCTGTGATGGAGGTTCTCCAGCATTCAAGCAACATTGGGGCTTGTTCTGGATCCCATTGAGCCTAGGTATCAATTTATTATTGGACATAACCATCTCTGAACCCACCACCCGCTTCTGCAATACCAGTTACTGTCTACACTTTCAAGACGGCGGTGTTTTCAAAGATGCCAGAATCATCTGGCAGCAGGAAACTGCTGCATTTATCTTCTGTACCAGATCCACAGAGCCCGGTCGCATTGATAGGGAAGCCATGTCCGTTCCTGCAACCCGCAGGAAGCGAGCGTGGAAGCGGCAGAGGCGGCGTTTGCGCGGGCGGCTGAGCTGGACCGGGACGGAGGGCGCGCCTCTGCGCGGCTGCGCATGCACGCCCACATGTGCCAGGGACTCGGGCGCCACCGCAAGGCCGCGAAGCTTCTCAAAGAAGCGCTGGAAGCTTCCTCAAATCCCGACGCAGTCGTCGAGTGCCTGCACCTGCGCGGTGGGGCCTCTTGCCTTTTTGAAGGCTTCTGGAAGGCTTCTTGCCTGCTGTCCTTTTGAACAGACGAGACCTCTCCTTTGGCAGGCTGTATTCATGCACTGCAAGAAGCCTTATCGGACAGATGATTTGTTGGTCTGTACAAGCCTTGTGGGTAATACACAACTACTTTGTGGCGTCCCACTTCCTGCCCTGGGCATGCCAATGATATCGTTTGCAATAGTTTCTCTTGGGCTCTGGGCACCTAGCCCGAGCCCCGCAGGTCTTGAGCGTGTCACAGGATGATGTACCGATTGTGCTCTATTCTGAGATGTCTGTAACTCTTTCACCAACCAGTACCACATAGTAGGTACCAGGTATTTAGTGACCAGGTAGTCATAACGAGCTCAGGCGAGCACGTGCGCATCTGCAGGGGCGTGCCATCATGCAATAGGAGAGTTCATAGAGGCGGTGGCCAACTACGAGCGCGCCTTCTCCATGGAGGCACCAGACCTGGGCGACGACGCGCGTTCGCGCCAATTTTTGTCTTTCTACCAGCGGGAAATGGCGCTCTACACCCTCAACAGACTTGACGAGAATGTGGCAGAGTACTGCGTCGACCGTGACCTGCACCCCATCTTCAAGGTGCGCTAACAGTACAAATCTCAGGTTCACCAGCATTAAGGCAATTGACTCACCGGACGTAATCGGCCTGAGCAGGTAGCTCGCAAAAGTACCAGAGCAGCTGGACGCCCAAAGTGCCCCAAGTGTATTTCTGTACCTGTTGTATCCATCTGAGATTTCACGGCTTCCTTTTTAGTAACTCACATCTTGCATAACTTGAGACACATCTTCGATGGGTCTCAAGCTGCCGAGATAAAGCATCAAGTGTGTGTGCATGCTGTGTGCTCGTGTTCAGCAATTGACATTTCGCCTCCCATGCGTGCAGGAGCTGTGGTGCAAGAAGATGCCGCCGACGGCGCAGCTGCTGACGGTGTACCGGCTGCAGCCGCTGCCGCCGGGGGGTCCGCCCCCTGCGCCCCCCGGCCCGGCGCCGAGGGACGTGGAGAGCCTGATCAGGCGCGCCGACGCGCTGGGGAAGCTTCTGCAGTACCGCCACCAGGGCTTCCTCGCGAATGCTCGGCAGCAGCGCATGGCCGGCCTTGCCGTCATCGAGCTGGCGCAGGCTCTGCGGCACCTGGTGCGCCCTATTTGTTTTGACCCGCCTTGAGTTAGGAGTCGGAGGTTCATCTTTGGGTCTTGAAAGTCCTCCACTCAGGCAGCTTCCATGCCGCCAGCACTCGCAGCGCAGGTGCCAGAGCAGCAGCTGCTAGAGAAATCAAGCCAGGTAATACAGACTTGCAGATATGACAGCGTTCCTTCCTCGGGCCCAAGTCTGTTCCGCCTGGTTCTTGTCCGAATAAGACTTTATTCTGTATGGACCAGGCTTTCTTAGTATCTAACCAGCAATGGTGACATCAGGATCAGCCAACGGGCAAATTTATTGCACGCAAATGTTTTGACCAGACAAGGTGAAATGGGTGGTGTGCTGTCCCCGTGAATCTTTTAGACAATGGAGGCAGTCTGTGCCCTTTGCCCGGGGAGCAAAGAAAATGCATGAAATTCTCACCTTGCCGCAGTGGGAAATTATACGAAAGCAAGTAATTCCAGATGCATATGTTCCGCATGCACTCGCTGTCTCTGCTACGAGCCTTGCAATAATGTGCCCCTGAAGGAGCGGGCCAGAGCCTTTGGCGTCTGCGCAGCCCTGCGCCACCGTGCACCTGTTTAGATTAAGCTCGAGACCCAGGAACACCATACAGCCAACATTCAGCGCTGCTGTGGCTGAGCAGCCGCTTGCCTTTTTTTTAAATGTTCTTTAGGGGGGAAAAATATGGCGGGGAGCTGGTTCTGCACATGCTTATCTATGAGTGTCTGGTGCAGTCGGCAGAGCGCGCGGCCGGGCGGGAGGTGCAGGGCCCGGCCGGCGCGAGCGGCTGCGCGGTCAGTCATCCTTTCGGCTGGCGCGACGCGATGGACATCATTGTCAAGTGGCGCCAGCTGTCCGAGCCCAACGACCAGGCGCGTTCCCTCTGCTTATTAGCGATCCCTTGCGAATCACGACTGCGTCAATAGTGGATTCTGGAGCCATGCTGGTCCACTTTCAGCCGGTGTTGAGCAGCATTACAACATGAATTCCATGAAAATTGTGCGTGTACATCATGGGGATAGTGTCTTTTGTGAAGCTGTCTCTCGTGCGCCTTGCTTAGTGTCCATCAATTGCACTGGTGAAGCTGCAGCTGGGAAAGCTTTAGGGCCTTTCAGAGGCAGCATTGAGTTTCCTGTGGATGGGAGTCTGGGCACAAGGACAACTTAGGTGGATTTTCTCTTGTGGAACCCTTCTCTTTTTGTTCAGAGATGTACAGCCGCTAAAGTTCCTGCAACAAGTTGAACACATCTCAACAAGAAAGAAGCCCCACAGCCGCCACTGCAATAGCATTTGATGTAGCAACCCGAACTTGGAAATTGACGAGACGTGAGCATGGTGGTGTGGTGCAGGTGATCTGGGTGGATCTGCTGACGAGGGAGGAATTTGAGGCGGGCTTTGGGTCGCACACGCCCATCTTCAGCGGCCAGACCAAGTGCGTGCGCTACTTCATGAACTTCGACCGCGGCTTCGCCCTCCTCAAATCCATCCTGGCACAGGTGAGCAGAGCAGCTGCTTCCACTCTCAATTTATCTGAAACAGTGCGAGGAGGCATGTGCAAGGAGTGGTGAACATCCACCCCAATGTGCTCATTCGATGCAATGTCTCTCCTATAACCAAAACAGGAGAAAGGCTATGCGCTGCACGAATTGTCCGCTCTCCATAAGCAACATGCTATGAGGATGTGAAGCCTAATGGATGCATTGCAGATAAGAGAATCTTCTGGCAAAGTACCCACCACACACCTGAAATGCAACAAAATTCACGTCAAGAAATGACACTGCGCAGGAGGGCAGGGCGTTTGACGCGCAGAACGAGGCGATCCCTCTGGCGGGCGAGCACAAGCAGGCGGAGATTGCGGACGCGCGCACGGCCGGCGAGATGTGGCGCGCCATCGGGGCGGACAGCTGGGTTGTCGTGCACATCGACAGCGCCGCGCGGCCGGGGCATGCCATGGAGGGAACGCGGCTCACGCTGGTGCGATACGCTCCTTAGTACTGACTTAGTCAGGAGTGACATCATCTTTAGAAAACACATTAAGGGAACCGGGCTCATGTTGGACTCATGTTGGTGCGCGCGCACTGCCAGCTTAGCATCTTTGACACAGGGAACATTTATGCTGTGGGCTCCTTTGCTGTGAGTGTCTGGAGCCTCTCTTCGAGTCGCCAGATAATTCCATCCAAGAGACAACATCCCAGCAAGCTGAAGCCGAGGTTGTGTTGAAGGCCCAGTACTCCCTGGACAAGAAGTCAGGACCATAGTGCAGCATACTATGTGCTTTGTTGGACATGCGGCCGCGTTCTTGCAAATGTGCATGACACTGCCTTCCGCATGAAACCAATGTCATCCGCAAACAGTCCCGGGATAACTCATCCACGTCCTGCGTGGCTGCCAGGTGAAGCTGCGCAACCAGCCGGACGCGTACGAGTTCTCCATCAAGACACCCGTCACACCCGCCAGATGGGACGACTACAACATGGTGAGCCTTGATCACCTCACCGCTTCTGCTCTTGGCAGCTTTCAAGTCCGTATGACACACAGCAGCCCGCTTGATTGCCCAATAGACGACGTAGATTGGGGCTCTTGATGCATGGACAAGTGCCAAACCTGCATGCACAAAGTGGCCCTGGTCCACTTCTGCTATTTGGCAGCCGAGGACTGGGATGCATGCTTGCAAATGCCATTGTATCTTACCGTAATTGCAGCTTGTCTGCAGGACGCACCATGCCTCTTGGTAGGAAACGCGCGTCATAATGTATCTACTAGAGTGGTCCGCACATAGGCACTTGCGTGAATGAACTTCAGTCTCTACAATTAACCTATCCGTGGGAATTTGGTGTTGTTTTAAGCTCCCCAGCCCTGTCTTTGCACTTCGATTTAAATTCGGGCAGGCCATGTCTCGTTGGCCCCATATCTCGGGTGCTTCTCTAAGTTGAGCGGACTAACAAAAATAAGTCTCTGACTAAGAAGTATTGCCGCAGGAGCTAAATGCGCTGTGGGAGTCTCTTCTAGCAGAGATGGCGGCAGGGAACGCCCCAGGGCTGGCGCGCGCGGCGCTGACGTTCGCATACTTCTGGTACAACTTCATGCCCCTCGCGCGCGGCACGGCCGCTGCCGGCTATGTGGCCATCCTCGGCATCTTCCTCGCTGCCGGCATGCCCGTAACCTCTCCCATCCCCAAGGTGAGCTGCTCCTGCTCTGTTGAGACGGCCAGCTGTTGGGTTGGCCGTTCCCACGGTGCCCTTCTCCTGCCCTGTTCAGAAGTGCATCTTCACGTAATTGTAACTTGGAGGTGGTCAATTCTTGGAGGTGGTCACTTCCTAAATTTGAAATGTCATTTTGTCGGGTCCTCTTCATGCATGAGGATTTCCCAATGCTGACCAGAAGACTTCTTGGCTGTTTTTTGTTCAGCTGCATTGGGAAATGCTTTTGCCAGCCCCCGCTCACGCGACCTGTCTGCTAAGCACTTCTGGATGTGGGAGGGAAGTGGCTCTATTTCTGATCACCAATGCTATGGTATTATACTGCTGTGAGTGTGCCGGGAATGGGACATTGCTATAAAGGACAATCTTTTGGGACCACCTCGCCAAGTGATGGAGTGTGAGCTATTCTCTGTGTGCACTGCAGACATATCAGGTGGATTGGGAGGCCATCCTGGCGCGCTCAGCAGACCCCTTCATAGCATCGGTGTCCCCCTGGCTGTACCCCCCTGCCGCGAGGGGGGAGCCCAGCGCCAGCTCAGAACCCGGATTCAGACTCGAATCGCTGCCGCTCGTGAAAGATGTCCTCAGCACTGCCCGAAGGCGGCTGGATGCGCTGAATGCGCCGTGATCAGCTCTTGAATATTGTGTAGATTCGATCAGCCTCGTCAGTAATGCAAATTGACCATGGTTGACCTGGCCAGTTTCTCACTACTAATACAACAGTGGAATGGTGTGCTGGCAAATTGAGCTCAATGCAATTACTAGGGATACATTGCGTAATGTGAACTCTCTGGAACAAATCAATGCAGTTTGCGCATGCGCTTGTGCGACTCGTAGGAGAGCTCGGTACTTGTAGCACTTGTGTTTTAGTCCGCGCGTTTGATGGCGGGGCGATTACATCAGTTGATGGTAGAGATATTGGGACCGGGACTTGTTTAGGACCCATAGGCATGTCAACAAAGAGACCTCGATTGCAGGATTTTGCAAGATGCTGTGAGCGTGCATATCATCAGGATGCTGCTCCCAGGGGCTCGTAGTAGTATGTCGAGGCCCTCGCAATTGCCATGCCATAGCTGCTCACTGGTAATCTGCAGCTGCTGATCCACGCAGGTGTCCACTCTCTTTGTCATTGCTACTCCAAGGGAGTAGGTTGAAGCACTAGTAGAATACTTGCCGGGGCATTCCCGCGGTGCGCACCTGTCATGCGTGATGGATTGCAATTGTGTGAAATGCCTTGTGTCTGTGCGCAGAAATGCAATGCAGACCCATTGACTGACGTCTGGCTTTCAGACTTCCTGTGTGTTGTGAGCTGTCAGCTTCCAATACATCTGCCTTCACCAGGTGCAGCATTCTGTAAGAACAATGTCTTACAAGGAGGTGCCATCTTATCAAGAAACGTCCAATATGTCTTGTCAATACCATAAGTGCGCTGCTGCAAATGCTGCAAACGTTCTCCTTCCGTCTTTGCCAGCTATTGTCCCTCACCGAGTGTCCAATCTAAGACAGTAGGCCATCATACATTAGCTGACCGCCAGCCAGGTTATTTTGCGGTACTTTACTCCGTTTGTTGTTGCTGGTGGTCCATTTATGAGAAGAACCCCGTCTTCTTGCCTGTGATAGCCTCCTGCCTTTCCTTGATCTCCTGCATGATTCGCGCGTCCCGCTTTGCCAGCTTCCTGTCATAGCTGTCCTGGCACACTGCCTTAGGCTTGCCATAGAAGCCTTGGTGTATCCACCCCTGCAGATTGCAGGATGATATTGGTGAGATCATCTTTTGACACAAGGAGAAGACTTTGTCTGTAGGACACACAACACATACAATGGCTTCTTGCCACACCAAGGGCTCCTGCATGTTTCATCCTCCCATTGATCGCCTGAAGGGACTCATATCTAGCCAATCAATCGTTGCAGTACAGAAACTTGGGACGAGAAGCATGTAGAGAGCTTGCACAGGAAAGTAGGCAACCTGTATGTGGCCCATTCCAGCAAGTGCTAGACCGATGAGGATGAAGGGGGGTGCACTTTCCCACCACATCGGCCACTAATCGTCCTTCAGCAAACGCCTAGTGTTCTGCTGCCCCGTTATGCAGATGAGAAAAGCAGTAGGGTACCTCTTTTTGGGGCAAGGAACCCTTGCTTCTGCAAATTTGCAACAGATATTTTGAAGCAGTGAGAAAGCAGCCAGAAGGCTTTCGTCGATCGCAGGTACAGGCAAGCTTGAATTGATTTCACGTTCCTCATCCAAGCTTTTGTCGAGTAGAAAGTTAAACGGGCCCGTTACGGAGCGCAACCTGATTACGGGGGACCAACGAGATTTTTACGGAATTCAAGTGCATGGCTCAAAGTTCATGAACGGCAGCTATTCTGAAAGGTTTGCAAAACAATCCATAAACGATCTAGATGTGGTTGGGTATTATTCCATGTAAAGCTAGACACTTGTGGAGCGCATACAATTCTTACTCAGGGGTACCATTACTCAAGGCTCAACTTCCAAGTTAAGTCCTCTGTTATTGGATGCGCTGACCTTTCATTGAAAGGTGAACACGTTTGTTCAGAATCAGTTGTCTCTATTGGAGTCGATACTGAGTGGTCCAAAAGGCACGCGTGCCTAACCCGACCTTTTAGCCCATCGCTAGAACGGGTAATACGCTGGCGAGCATTCGCAACCGGACCACCAGCCTGGAAAGGGGTGATTACACCGAGGGTCTCGACTCAGATCCAAGGATGAGAAGGCGAGAAGGATGGCTGGAGAAGTTGTACAGGTGCCTGCCTACCCATGTACACCTCCAAGACGTACACCTTTCTTGGAGTGGGAACCAGATCAGCATTTATTGCATTGATGCCACAAAACGTTCTGGTTATCACTGCTATAACGTAAGCCTCTGGAATGTTGATATAAAGTTCTCCTCAAGTCTCTGAGGTGGCCCTTTCCTGGTTTCAGATTCAGAGGCATCGCCCTTTTAATTGGCATACCGGTGCGTGAAGTTTTCCCATCTTCATTGTCTGGCCTGCAACAGCACACTGCAATAGAACTTATTCTCGCCTCCTATGGACTTGTAAAGATAGACCTGCACTTCCCAGTCTACCTTAACGGATGAGTTGTTTCCAAGGAGAACCTGGGGCTGCCTCTGCTGCAGAGACGTGCAGGGTGCATGCATGCATGCAACATGCAGCCATGATGAAGGCCCAATATGACCTCATTAACTTTCTGCTTCCTGCAGCTGCTATTGGTGGCCTTGCTACTGGTGGTGATGCCACACCGCTCGGGCAAGGGCGTTGCCAAATCGCTGACCCCCGACACATTCAGCCGAGCCGCTGTGAAGATGGACACCATCCCAGCCGGCCAGGGCAGCGAAAAGTACTGCATCATCTTTGATGCCGGCAGCACCGGTGAACCCTCCCTTTTATTCTCTCCCACTGCTTGCCATTCCCAACTGGCCAGGCTTGCCATGGCCCATGAGACACCGTCTGGCAATGTGTCTATTATGATATGCTACTTGAATCAAGTATGCTTCTCCCTTTATGAACCAGGATGTAATAATGGTAGGCTCTTTTGCTGAGATCCCTCAGATGTCCGTCGAGGCTCTGTCTAATTTTCATTTTCTCTGGGACTCCCTCCAAAATTTGTGAACAGGAGAGAAAAAAAACATGCGAGTTTGGAAGGTGCCTAATGGCGGCATGTGCCGTTATGTGCAGGCAGCCGCGTGCACGTGTACAAATTCCTACAGAAGGGAGGGCAGCTGGACCTGCAGTCTGACACATTTGAGCAGCTCAAGCCGGGGCTTTCCAGCTATGCGGATGCGCCGGAGGAGGCTGCCAAATCACTCATTCCCCTGCTTGAGACCGCCCTGAAGACCGTACCCACCGAGCTGCAGGCAAGTTCCTGCTTGAATTTGTTGTCATTGCCAGAGGTCATTGGTGGTGCACATGTGTTGTTGGCAGAAGGAGCGCAGGTGTGAGGAATGTGCTGCAGCCCAGAGAGGACACTTTGGATGATAGTTTTGTTGATCATTGTTGATTGCCTCAAGGGACCTTTGGAGATGGAAGGCCCATGCAAGCAACGCACTATCGCAGCAGTTGTGCTTCTTTGTGACTGTTCTATCTCTACTGCACCCAAAGAGCCTCATTACCTCTGGCCCCAGCATTACCGCATTTCGCATGTTCAAGTCCCTCTAGCAGTACTTTTCCAACAATCGTGTGGCTGTTCCATTATCACTGCACCTGGAGAGCGTCAGACAAGGAGGCCCCACACCGTCGCTCGTGACACTTAAACTGTTGTAGCTGGACTTGTCATATATGCTGAGAGCCTTGTCTGGCGCAGGCGTCCACGAAGATTAAGCTGGGCGCTACGGCGGGGCTTCGGCTGCTGCCGGAGGGCAAGGCCGACATCATCCTGGGCCACGTGCTCAAGTTCCTCAAGACATACCCCTTCCAGCTGGACGACAAGCTCGGCGTCACCATCCTCGACGGTGCGCCGATTCTTTCTACACCCCTTGCATTGTAATTTGCAGGGGGATACTAAATACAGCGCGGGGATGCATCTGGAGGTGGCATACCACGCAGAACTCGCTCTGGCGAGGGTTCAGTCGTGCTGTCAGCTGCCAATATTTTCTTTTAGCGGTACTTCTGTATGAGAATGATGTCTCAACACCCTCGCCGTGGTTGGTGAGGAAGGGACATATGCATGTGGGCTTGCAAGGATTGTTGCGCTGTGACAGCTGTTGAGATTCTTGTGTGTGGTATGTGCTATGTGCCTCCGCGAAACATGAGCAGTTGCTGCCACGATGGTGCGCACAATTGCAGTGAAGGGTGTGCATCTTTGCGGATGCGCTGTCCTGTGTCTCAAGGGCCCCATAACTTGCAAAAACTTCAACATCTGGCGAATATCCTCACTGCCAAAATGTCTGTCCTTGCTTGCTTTGCCTGATGTGGCGCCATCTGGCCTCTGCGGTTTTGTACTCAAAATGTGGTGCCTGCTGGATCTTCCTGTTTGTATTGCTCCTTGCATATTTTAACAGTCTCTGAGCCATGTAGGTGGTCCCATGTACTCTTGCCAGTCGAAGGGCAATAATCTCCCACAGGAAAGATCCACAGAAGCCAGAAAAACGCAACATCTGAGGTGCGTCATGCATGGCGCAGGCGCGGACGAGGGCGCGTTTGCATGGCTGACGCTGAACTACCTGCTGGGCCACCTGGGCGAGGCTGAGGAGAAGACAGTGGCGGCCATCGATTTGGGCGGAGGCAGCGTGCAGCAGGCGTTTGCGATCAAACCACAGGACGCCAGCAAGGCGCCCCCCGGCTACATCACCCAGCTGTCCGGCGGCGGCCGCTCGTACAGCGTCTACGTGCACAGGTGGGCTCACACATGCTGCATTTTTTGTGTGTTTGGCGTTTCAGCGGTTCCACAAGGCACTGCCTGTGGGGAGGGTGTGATGTGGAAGGTGTGCTATTAGAATTCCCAATCTGATGTTGGTGCTCTTTGTTCCGATTCGCTGCTCAGCTACCGCGGAGAAAGTAACTGTCACATCGCCCTGCTGAAACCGCAAGATAGGTCCAGGCCTCATTACTGCTCGGCTGTGCCGACTGATTGCCAGCGCAGCCATTTTTCTGTTTTGTACATGCCCTGGTAACTGTGTGCGCTCCTTTGATCAAGTTTCTTCGGCCAAAAGCATTGCCAGAGGCCCTGCCCCGGGCGCGGCGCTGTGAGGCTCCTCTAGAGCTCGACCGAGGATATGCACGCCCCTGACACCTGCCGGCAGCAGAAGCCTAAAGGCAGCATTGAGAGTGTGTTTTCACGTGGGTGCAGCTACCTGGGCTTTGGGTTGATGGCGGGCCGGGCGGCGGTGCTGTCGTGGGAGGAGGCCAAGGCGGCCAACCCCTGCGTCCTGGCCGACCACCAGGGCGCGTACGAGTACGGCGGCATGAAGTACGAGCTTATCGCGCACCCGGCCGGCCCCACCTATGACGCGTGCTCCAAGCTCGTCAAGGTCGTCCTGCGCCAGGACCTCGCATGCGGCGCGCCCCAGGTGCGCGCAGATTCTCCCTGTGCTACTTTTGTGGTTTGACGTAACAATTGTGCAGTATATACAGATGTATCCTAGAGTTTAGAGGCCACGCTGGGCCCTGACTCTGAGAGTCAGAGTCAGGCATCGCATCAGCCCTGGGTTGGCTGGGCAATGTCATTTGATTGGCCAATCTTATCTGGACTCAAGGGTGTGCAGACCCTCTTGCATGGTTGTCTAGGGAAGGGAATTGCTGTTGGCATACATTTTGTATCCCTCTAGGTTTCTTTGGGATACATCTCGGGTGTTGGGGAAGTTGAAAGGGGCCATGCTATGTCCAACACAGTGCATAAAGTACTGTGGCCTTGCGACTCGCCTAGGATGGTTCTACTCTCTGGGCAATTGGCTCTGTTTGATTGTGGCCTCAGCATTGCTTATCTCGACAGCAATGGCCGCTCGTCTCACAGCACCACGACCTTCATCAAATGCTTCCCCAGAGGCACGTACTGAAGGAAGTGTGGACTGTGACATGGGCGGCCCAGTGCAGGCATATATGGAGGGCAGGTCGCATTTTATATTTGCTGGTATCGAGCAGCATGCACCTTTCAGGTCTCTGCAAAATAGCGAGCCCTGCAGTATGGAGCCATTTTCAAGAAAACAATGCCTCAGCCATGGAAATGCCGGAATCTGTTTTGTGTGCCTTGCAATGCCTTGTATATCGTGCCTTCCGTCTTGCTTATTTATTGAAGGTTGCAGTCGAACACGGGCAGGGCGTGCGCTACACTCTATAGCAATATGCCCATGTGGATATCTCATATAGAAAATCATTGCGGGCTGCGCAGGAGCAATGTGCGTGCTCTTTACTCTAGAGCAAGCCCCTGTGGATACATTGAACAAATATTTGTGGGATGCGCAGGAGCAATGCGCGTTCAACGGCGCGTGGGGTGGCGGGGCGAAGCCGAGCGCGTTCTACGTGAGCAGCTACTTCTGGGACCGCGCCACGGATGCCGGCATCATCGGCGACAAGGCGGCCATCACCTGGGTCCTCAAGCCCAACGACTTCAGCGCAGCCGCCTCCAAAGCCTGCTCCTCATCTGTCTCCACCCTCTCGCAGCACTTCCCCAATGTGCGCTCCCCTGTCACCCCTGACATGCAGTCATTCCTGACTTCTCTGACCAGTAGTACCAAGATGGCCTGTAGGGAGGGCATCCTGTCAGTGCATGCAGAGCAGGGATGTGTGGACCACGGCGTGTAGCGTGCAAGCGAACACCTTCTTGTGGACTCATAGGACTCAGAAACACAGTTAGGGCAGAATTTTTGGAGCAGAGGTGCAATGCCTGTTACCCGAGCACTTGCAACTGTGCCGGACAGATAGACCAACTGCACCTGACTGCACTTGATGGGAAGGCAGGGACGCAAAAAGAGGCCTGGCGTGGGCACAAGGGCACAATTCAAATTGAGCATGGAGAACCGTACATGGTTCACACGTCGCTGTCTAGTACTTCGTCACTCTCTGCAGCAGCTGCTGTGTGCAGAACATTTTTTTCTGCCGGCAGCCTTTAAGTTAGACTGCACCACCATCCATCTTTGTACTGACTCAGGGCTCGACCTTAAGTGCAGCCGCAGCGGCACTCCGGTAGCAAGAAGAGATCGAGACCCAAAGTGGCTGCTGTGTGCGCAGGTGGAGGCTTCACAGGCGCCCTACCTGTGCCTGGACCTCACCTTCCTGCACACGCTGCTGACAGAGGGCTTCAGAATAAAAGAGGGCAGCGACGTGTCTCTGGTGAAGCGCGTGAAGTACCAGGCACAAGAAATTGAGGCTGCCTGGCCGCTCGGAGCGGCTATCAACCTGCTTTGAGAGCTGGACGTGATTTTTTGCTATTAAAACCCTCTGTTTGATACTGGGCATTTCTCTTGATGCCATGACTGGGTTCACTTGATTCGATGAGGGTCAAAATAATAGCGGTGACCAAGTGTTTCTTTTTCTGAACATTGGTGAGGAATGCTTCATTGACCGGGATGTGGTATCATTGTCAGGCTCACTTGCGAATACTGCGGCCGCTGCTGGTTCAGAGGAGGAGGCATTTGGGTAACCTGTATCTCAAGAGGTGTGAGAGCGTACTGACAAGAAATGCCATGCATGTGCATGTGATAGCGGCAGACAAGCAGGTCTTGAGAAGAGAAGCATCCAACTCTGGCAGCAGCATTGCTAGGACCAGCACAGTTCTGAGCCAGGGCTTGTACTATTCGGGTGACGGGCTCAGGGCTTGAGGCCTCGTGCTAGCCTTTAACGCAAGAAATATAGACTGCATGCAGCGGCTGAAGGTGCCACCTGTATACTTATGCACATGCATCAGGTTCTAGTCAGAGAAAGAACAATTTAAAGAGGTAAAGCAGGCAATCAAGGCAGAGCGAGCGCAAGGATAAGTTCCACAAAGGCGCCGGCTGCCTCGCAATTCGAATGCATATGACGGGCCCGAGCCTCCCCACCGTGCACCTGCATTGTTCGCCGATTCACCGGCATTTCGCATGAATTGAAGTATCAGTCAATCTCGGACTTTTCACTCACCATACCATGGTGACCATGGCCATGACATGTCGACACCCAGCATTGCATGGCATTGAACCACAATCATGGTGCACAGTGCCCAATTTGAGGACAATGCTGGAATGCTGAGATTGTGCCTTGCATGCTGCTCTCTGGACGACCTCTCAGCTGATCACCCAGTAAATGTTTTACTCTCAGAATATGAGCAAATTTAGGTAGGATGGAAAGGGACTCAATCCTGGAACCTTCGGAGTGCGGTGGTATTCTTAAGAGCACTTGCACATCGTCTGAGGTACCCTACCAGGAGAATCGACCTATCCAAATTGCTCTTTCACTGGCATACTATGTGTATGTAGCATCTGGCCCAGCCAGATACGCAGCCGCTGAAGCTTCCTTTCAAGCTTCATAAGGCAGGTCTGCGTATGTCAAGCACATCTCCAGCACATCCGTGGAAGCGGCATCGCGTTTCTCTAGACTTCCCAAGATCTCTTTCAGAAAGATACAAAATTTGCAGCACAGCTCCTCAGTACCAGCTCAGCTGATCTGCCCTCTGCAGCTCAGCAGGCTGCCCAAGGAGGGTCGGCAAGCTGCCCGGTTTGGGCACATTCGCAATTGAGATACTGGCACCAGAACCCCTGTTTCTAGCGCACATGGGCTTTCTTGACCGTTTTCTTTTTCTATTAGAAGAAGATGTCGGATACAGAAAACTACTGGAAGCTCTGATCTACGAGGCGCCTGCATGGGCCCGACACTAGGTATGAAATGGATCTGGACCTCAGTTTAGAGAAGTGACTTCAAGTGCTACAGATAACCTTTGATGTGAGACGTTATATATCAGCTGGAGGTGGATCCTTGCTGCAAGATTTGAAACATTCTTTAAGAGGTCCTCACTTCACGTCCTTTCACTTCAATTGGTGTTGCATTGTATATAATCCCTCCAATAGAAGAGTACTGCAGGAACTTCTTGCAGTGCACTACAAACACTACCCATGCATTGAAACCTCGTATTTCCTCGAGTGAAAGCACAAAAGCCGAAAAAAATATTTTACATGAAGGACAAAGACGCTTCTCGATCCCAGAACCTTCGGGAACCAGGATGTGGTCGTAACACCTCATCCGGACATCGTCAGGTGTGCTAATCCGGGAGAGTTGGTCTGCCCGTTTGTCTATTTCGGATTTACCGTATATGTACCACATCGCCCAGCCACAATTGGCCCCCGCTTTCTTCTGCAGTGTCCAAGGCACCAATATCTCCAACACACGAATAGAGAATAGGTACGGGGTCGTGCATCTTTGCCAGGCCTATATAGCCCTGGAAGCCGTTGTCGTGCGGCTTGTGGCGGCCGCCCCTCGACTCAAATTTTCTCCAAGAATGCATCAGGCTTCCTGGGTTCCTAGACGTCCATTCGTCCACATCATGAAGGGCAAGCCTGAAGGAAAGCATGCGTCGAATGTGGCAGTATGCACGCAAACATGCATGGGATGCACGCATATTAGTATGCTGCATGCGTCAATATTGAAGCAGTCCACGATGGGTGCTACTCAGTACATAGGGCGCCGGTTCTGTTTTTGTGTATGCTGAGTACAGAGCTCTAAAAGTGGCCACATGTTGAGCGGTAATGCGCATGGCCATGGAAGCCTTCCGAGGTCTCCAAGACGAGTCGTGGGAAATCTCATTGTTGCCCACCTCGGCATGACAACCCGCAATGCGTGTGAAAGGAGCAGGCCTTCAAGGGCTTAAAGGGTGGTGTTGGTGCGCAATGTCCAAGGTTTGAAATATTCGCTGAATCATTCCATGCCATGATGGTCCTTTTCACTGCACGTCCTTTCACATGAAATAGTGCTGCATGTGTTGCGGTGCACTACAAAAACTACCCATTCGTTGAAACCTCATCTTTCCTCGAGTGAAAGCACAAAACCCGAAAAAATATTTTACATGAAAGACAAAGACGCTTCTCGATCCCAGAACCTTCGGGGTGCCAAATCTGAATGTGGTCGTAACACCTCATCCGGACATCGTCAGGTGTGCTAATCCGGGAGAGTTGGTCTGCCCGTTTAACCTATTTCGGATTTATATGTAGCAGATCTCCCAGCCAGAATTGGCCCCCGCTTTCTTCTGAAGTGTCCAAGGCACCAATATCACCAACGCACGGATAGAGAATAGGTACGGGTCGTGCCATTTTGCCAGGCCTATATAGCCCTGTGGAAGCCGTTGTCGTGCGGCATGTGGCGGCCGCTACTCGACTCAAAACTTCTCCAAGAATGCATCATGCTTCCTGGGTTCCGAATAAGGAGTCCTAGACGTCCATTCTTCCACATCCTGAAGGGCAAGCTTGGACGAATGCATGCGCCCAATGTGGCGTAAGCACGCAAACACGCATGGGATGCATGCATACTATGCATGCGTCGATTGAAGCGTTCCATGGTGGGTGCTTCTCAATGAGGCTTTGCTTTGCCATTACGCACAATTTTGTCAAAACGGCATTTTCGTCCAATTTCGTGCAAAACAAAGGTCATTAAGACACTTCTTCAAGACAAAGATGATGTAAATTACAAGGAAATGCCGGGGCACCGTTCTCCTCGCGAGTACAATTGTCCATTGTTTAGGCCCGCATGTCTTCTGAGAGCCCGATGAGCTCCTTCAAAAAGTACAGCTTTGCACTCCATTTGCTGGAGCTAATCTGGTAGAACTCTGGGCCAGGACGTTCACAAGAGAACATATCAAAAGTCTGCGCCATGCAAAGTGTGGCTTGTAAGGTCTGCAACGCAATCAGGTTTTTTCCAACGTCCTTGAACACTTCCGCTGTGTTCATCCTGTAGTGACAGATGCCATTTGATGAACAACACCGTCCCTCATGTACTGCATCAATTGCAGTCAGTGGCACACAGATGCGAGAGGGAACATTAAATTTCCCACAATGCTTATCTGGTCACAGTTTTGCCGCAGCATTGTCGGTACGAATCACAGCAAACAGAGCCATGTCGGCAACATCAGAACAATGCTTCCTATCACTGTCGCTTAAAACGGACTCCCTGAAGGCCGTCCTGCTGGGGTAACTTACAATTGTGACAGCATCCCAGTCAGGGCAGTCCTCTCCACCCTGCCTCACCACCTTTGCTGAGCAGATAATGCCAGGCCCAAACTCCGGGGCTGCAGCTGCAGCTAATTGTGGCACTTTACAGCTGCTGCCAGGGTTGAAGCGCAGCAGGCTGACAGCATGCAGCGACGAGGCTGTCTCCCGAGCCGACCATTGTGACAGCTGATCTGATAGGGTCCTGCTTTCAGAGAATGCTAGCAGCTGAGCAGGTCCGCTTGGATGATACACATCCACATCATTTGCGCGGCTCCATGAGCTGGCGCCTGCTGGTCCAACAACCTGCAGTGCACCCATCACAAAGACATAAGGAAGTGAGCATGGCACCATTTTTCTCTTATTGTACAACTACAATGCAAAATACAGCAACCTGTGCATTGGACTTCTCTGGGGCTGTTTTCCCACAGGATCATGGAGAGGCCGAGGTGTTGACCTGACGTCCATGTCATCATTTGTCAAGTCCAGCAGTCAAACGGGGGCAGGCAACATAGTCTGTGTAATTTGTATGAGCACGAAGCGCAATGCAATTGCGGTCAATCTTCTGTCAGCGCTATACTAAGATCGGAAGAGTAGTTGCTGCTCAACGCTAGAATTTGCCCTTGATCCATGGAATTACTTCTCTGTGTCGACTTCTCTGTGTTGCTTCCCACAGCAGAGTGTTTCGCAATCCAATTGACACTGTGACAAAGGGCAGCTCAGGCGGTATGAACCTGATGAGGCACAAGCTCCAGCCAATACCGGTCCTTTGCAACTGCACCGGCCAAGTCCTCAGGCTGCAGCGATGCCCCCGCCAGGTACTCCACTAGAAGAAGCGTGTCCCATTCCTGCAGCAAGCATGCAAGCGCTCTTGGTGCACATTTCCACACATGTCATGGGTATCTTATCATGGCGGCAAACTACAAGGTGGAAAATGCCCTGCCCCATGTCCTGATCAGCCAGATCCTTGATTTCTGAAAGTTGTGTTGAGAAACTCTTGACTTCCTGGCAGTCCCAATGAATGGCACTTTAGGACGGACCTGAAACTCAGCAAGGTAGCCAATTTGCGGTGGAATCACAAGGGCGTCCACCCTCCCCGCCCAAAGGACTTTGACTGCCTCTGTCCTGCCACCTGATGCGCATACATATTGGCGTCGATGATATGCCACTAGCAGGTGACGTTTCGACATGTAAGTATTCCGCAAATGCACCTGTCAAGTTGGACAATATCGAAGGCGTCGTTGTGAACGTCAAAGAAGTGAATGGTGTTGGTGAGCACCCGCTGGCAGGGCCCCATTTCAGAAAGTGCAAGCAGGTACTTGTCATTTTTGAAGCTTAATCAGTCACTGGGGAGGATATCAGTTTATATATATACTTCTTGAAGAAGAGTGCCCCTAATCATGTTGCCCATCTGTGGAGTGCAACCGCTCACAATCGGCGGCGCATGATCTTTACAGCCTGCGGTACTTCTGGTTCGTGGGGAAGAAAAATTCAAGAGTCTGTCGAGCCGCTGTTGAAATCAAATACACTCCTGGGTGAGAATCTAGGTTTGGGCTTCCGAAGCTCGTGCCAGGAACGCCACGGGATTGAAGCCACGCTGGCAGCCTACTTCGTCCTTACCTAAATCATGGCTGCAAAGGATGGAACGATGATCAGTAGACCAGAAGCAAGCTAAGCCGTGATAAAAGAGTGAGGCGCCTTCAATGGTGTCAAAGGTGCGCCGATCTTCCGAGCCAGTGCTCCTGCTAGAAAGTGAAATCACCCTATGTTTTCCATTTTTTAGGAACCCAACTCGGACTTTGCGCCTGTCGTTGCCTCGATGGCCTCTCCTTTGGCGGGTTTGCTTGATGAGACGGTTGGTGAGGAAAGATTTCAAGCGCCTGGGGCCACCGGCCACTCAAAACGAACGGGCGGAACCCCTTCCTATTTAAATTGTCCTTGACACGGCTCAGGGTCCTAGAGTCTTGTGAAGGATTTGGCTGTTTCAATGGGTGCAAATGAGGCTTGGGCTAATGTCAGGAAAGCCTTTACGGCGGGAGATGAGCATGCTGGTGTTGGCTTTATCCCCGCCACCTGCCCACTTTGAGCTGAGGCACACCCAGGAAAAGTATAATGCGCCTTAAGCGCCCTGCCTCACAATTAAAAATACCGTTCATTGCCTGTGGTCTCTTCCTCGCTCCACCTGTGTCAAGGCGCGTTTAAAGCAGCTGATACAGTCCTTGTGCTTCAAGGTCACGATCAGATGGCAGGAGTGCTGACGGGTATTGCTGGTCAACTGCATGTCCCTCTTTCTTCGATTTATTCCATGATATCTACTTTATGCCAGAAACACCAGGAAAGGCCCCACAATCATCACCAGCAGAAGCAGGACAAGGGGCACCACTTCATGCCGTGACCCACAGCTCAGGGGGTTGGCAGGACTCTAGGTGGCAAAAGTCCAACTATTATAAGAAGACACCTCACAGATGCTGCCTGTAGCGCTCTTGCTGGGCACCAGCTTGCGCCAGCGCACCACAGCTGAAGGAGGAATTTGCTGGCCGTATTTAGGCCGTGTTTAGGCCACTCTCGGCTGATCATTCTGTGCCAGGTGTATTGCAAGGATGACTGACAGCTGCGTGTGCTGCGCGCGCAGGTGCAAGGAACCACCGTGATCAAGGTGGCCAGGGTTGCACCCCCCAACTTGGCACCTGAGGGGACCTGGCTCGACAACAGCACAGCCCTGCACTTGGAGAAATGCAACGTCTCCTTCGCGGCTGTGCGCATGCCCCAGAACTGCTTGGACCGGCCCAAGGTGGGTCGTGAATGTCCCAGACTTTGCCTCGTTAATCTCTGATCACACAGCAAGCCGTGTGCTCATAGACTGACTCGTGGCTTTGATTTTGACAATCACTGTATCTTGTGCCCTGATAATGATGCCATATCAGGCAAGATGTTTAGGCAACATGCTGAGGTGTTTGACTGCATTCCCCATGCATCATGCATGTGGTGCATGTTTGCCAGGATGTACTTAAGGCTGGGCCCTTTCCTGGGATCCTAGGCCCATGTTTTTTCACGTGGCGCCCTGTCAATCCTGCCGAAGTCTCATGAGTGTTTGTGTTTGCAGGTCTGCCCAAAGGATGCCCTGGGGCCACTCCTGTCTTCCAGGCAGGCAGCGGACGCAGTCCTGAGCGCCGTTGAGGCCTTCAATCAGACGCAGATCAACCCGGACATGCCCTTGGGTCTGCTCATGGATGGCACTCAGGTGGGGCATCAGATGGGATGACCATGACAGCAGTGAACCCTTCTGTCCTATTGTTCATATAATCACCCTTGCTGGGAGCCCGAATGAATAGCCGTGCAGAGATGCATGTTTGCTAGAGACTAATTCATGATCAGCATCCGCATGATCACACGCCCCTCATGTGCCTCCAGACATTACTTTTGTAAGTGCCTGCTGCAGTAGCATGATGTTGACGCTTAATTTCCTGACTGTTTTTTGTGCTGCGCTGCGCAGATTGCCGACCGGATGGCACTCCTGCATTTTGACGGGAACACCTCTGCGCTGCTGCTTGTGGCGTCTGCCGCGATGGGTGAGCTGGTGAGTGCGTCTTTCGCTGCTGCTTGCAGATGGACACACTGATTAGAGATGTCAGGATGTTCATCTCTTGGCCAGAAGAGCCAAAGCCCAGGCAATGTACATGCGCGTATGCATTGATCTGCACTTCCTCAGGTTCTCGGCGGCTGCTGCCATGAAGCATTTGAGGACAGGTGTTTGCAACGCACATGCGTGCGCATTCCTCACGAAAGGGAAGTGTTTCTGGTGATAGGGACATGCTGTGACATTTTTGCCTGCATATAACTGCTGCGGCACAGAAGGGCTCATCGTGCGACTCGCAAATGGACAATTGCCCCTTCCTGAGACTTCATATGCCAGTTTCATGCGTTTATTGGGGTGTTTGCGCTTGCTCGCAGGTGATGCTGCCTCCGGAGGGGTTTCAGGCTCCGGCTTCGGCTGCGCAGCCACAGCCGCCTGTGCCAGAGCAGCCGGCAGCTTCCGCGGCAGCTTCCGCGGCACCCCAAGCTGCCGCCTCAGCTGCCGGACCATCCCAGGCAAAGGTGAGGACATGTCCTTGTCAAGGTTGTCGACATTTGGACTGTCAAGTTCTGTCTCACCACACCCACCTCTCGGTAAGAAGAATTGATCAGGCCCACAGTCGCTTGGCAAGGTTCTGCGCTTGTGCATGCTGGTGCTATCTCGGCGCCCAAAAGATCTCAATGCTCTTGAAAGAGTGTTGCAATATCTTGCACATCATCTTGTGTGTCTCTTATGTCCCTCGTTTTAGCATCTCATGCGACATACCAATCTTGCCTCTCTCTTGGGCGTCTGCACCCCAGACTGAGATTGTCAAGTTTGCATGGCAGGACGCAAGCGCGGAGCTGGGAGTGGTTCTGGGCCTCTCAGAGGGAGAAATTGCACTGGCAGCCCAGAAGGCGGCAGTGCACGCAGCCAATGTGGTGCGGCAGCGTGCGGCCGACCCGGCACCGGGGGGTCTGCCCCCCCACGGTGGCGTCGCACCGGGGGGACCCCCCATCGCCAATGTTACCACCGCGGGGGGCGCCGTGATCTGGGTGGTGTGGGCTGAGGCGCACTTGGAGCGCATTTCTCCGTCGTTGCTGCTGGGATACGCGCTGCTGGCATCCCGGCGCGAGAGCGCGCTCTTTCTGCGCATGGCCACCGGGTTCGGCTTTGCGCAGGTGCGAGTTCTTCCCCTGCCACCCGCACCAGTTTCTTCCCCAACATTGCTGCATGAGCATCGCCGCTGCGCAATATCTCAGAGGGTCACTTGTTGCCCTGTCATTTAAGTCCCTCACTAGATGTTCTGTGCAGCAAGTGCCCTGCTGGCATTGTAGAGGACTGCAAGGAGAAATTTAGCAGCCGTGCAGCTGACAACGGATGCCTGAATTATGCAGTGTGAGAGCTTGAGCTCCTTGTGTGGCCCTGTGCTCGAGGTCCCCTGTGCTTGTGGACGTGCTGCGCCGAATTCAATGTCACTGACGAAGTCTCACAAAGGTATCGTCGAGAGTGAGGCATAGTGCGTGAGACTTGCTGTGGGGTGTCTTGCAGATGGGCGACTACAACGCGAGCAGCTTCTACCGCTTCGCAAAGAGGGGCCACCGCTTCAAGTGCTGGGAGTGCGGAGTCAAGAAGAAGGCCCCCTGCGGCGAGGTGGACCGGCCGGACCTGCCCTGGTGTTGTCACCGCCGTCTGGGGGCGTACCTCCCCCTCCTCTCCGCCTCCAGGGCCGCCAGCGGCATAGCCATACAAAGTGCGCCTTCTCTCAATTTGCTTTGCTGACATTGCCGATGCAAATGGTGCTCGTAGCCTCCTGTTTGTGAAGACCGTTTGAAGCTTCCCGATTGCGGGGACTTGCATGTTCCAGAAGAGGTGTGATGTGTATGGTACAAGAAAGGGATTGTCAGAAGCTTGCCTGCAAAAGTCTCGTTGGCCTTTGAGCTGGTTCTGATCAAAGACTGATGGTATTGCTCAAGAACTCACTGGAGATAAGAGCATGCACTGGAGAGTATCGCACCAAACCCCCTTGCTAAGAATGGCCTGGACCCACAACCGCAGGCAAGTCGGTGTGCTTCGTGCCGCTGCTGCCGCCGAAGGACGCGCAGACGGACCCCACGGACCCCCTGGGAATGCAGCTGGCGCACATCCCTCCTCCGGCCTCGGTCGTGGCCCTGGCAGAGCTGCTGGCGCACAAGCCCAGCCACCCCATCGAGTGCATCGGCACGGCGCTCGCGCGGCTGGCGCCGACCTGCCGGTCGCTGTGGGAGACCCCCTGGATCTGCGAGAAGCTGTCCAAGGTCGTCAACAGGGACGAGGACGCTGCCACCGGGGTACGCACTGCGCCTCTTTTCTACACCTTTCCATTGGCAGGGGAAAGTACATGCCCATGGTCACGGGTGAGTAAGGACACATTCTGTCAGTCATGTGGTCTGTCAGCATGGACAAGCTGTATTGTGCTCTATCATACATGTAGTGGTCTTCTCAAAATGAAGAGGCGGATGTTCTTCCTTGTGTTTGGTCTTTTTCTTCTTGTTTGACACACAGATTTACGTTGACGCCGCCACCGGTGTGAGCGCTGCTTTTTGAGATCCGAAGGATCTGATGTCTGGATGACATTGTCTTGAAATGGAAAGCCATTTGTTGCGGTATATATCTGTGTGCGTGCCGCCCCCTTTGAGGCTTAAGTTCTGAGGTTCGCTGGAGATATTTTGTGGGAGATGCGATCATGTTGCTTGTGCCGGATGGACGCCGCCACCAGGGTGAGAATGTCCTGCATGTCCTGGATGTTCGGTTCCGACATGAATATGCTTTATATTGTATCCGTCTGAGGACTTAAGTTGAGACTGCATGTGCGTAGGTGCACCGGTGGCTGGAAAAGACGGCGTTCTTCAAGATGCCGCGCAGCCAGGAGGCCGAGTTGGTCGCCGAGATGAAGCAGCCCTTCGAGGACGTGCGCCCAATACCCTTCACCTCCTGTCTCACAGTGCATTGGCAGAACAGCCGCAGTCCTGCAGCCACAGAGCCTGTCTTCATTGGGCCATTGCGTCTGCTCCGGTCGTGTTCATGATCAGGGAGAGTTGTGTGGCCTCATTCCATGGGGGCAGATGCTGGTTGCCTCTTTATGACCAATTCCTGCTTACCTCATTAAGACCCAGGAAGCAGAAAGGCAGCAGGACCCCCTGGGACACTGCTGCCTCCAGAGTGCCTGATTAGGCACTTACTGCGTGGTTCTTGCATTGTGACAAGGTGAGTATAAACTATTAAAGAATACAGAAGACTGGATGTCCCTTAATATTCCCCTTGATTGTAAGGCCGGCTGACACCATTGTTTTCTCGTCGTGCAGCTGGTGGGAGAGGTGGTTCCAGATGTGGAGGGAGCCCCCTGCCTGGGCGGCCACAACCGCACCGGCGCAGACGGCAACCTGCCCGTGCCCATCCCCACTGTCAAAATGGTTGACCCCGAGGTCGGCATCAGCGCAGACGCCATCCGCCGCAAGTGAGCGCCTTACTCTTGCAGTGGCATCCTGTTGCTCATTACTGCACAGGGTGGCATGTTTGCTGCATCTGTGCAGCTCGTCTGTTGGATGTCAGGTACTGAATAGGGTCTTCAGGTATGCCTGAGTATTTCACCTTTCCTTTTGGACTTCAAATGAAGTTTTGAATGTGATCCTGATAGTGCTTGGTTGCTGTGAGGCATGTGAATGCCAATGCCTGGGCACATGTGCTTGGTCTCTCACACTGACGCACGGATTCGTCTGACAAGGCTTGATGAAAGGCTCTGAAGGACATACGCTCTACTATAGCCACAAGCAGAGGTCGTGAAGTATCCACGGTGCCCCGCTGCGCAGGAGGATGGTCAACACGGGGCAGGGCCGTCGCCGTCTCAATGCGCGAGCGGCGCTTCGCACCGTGGCCATCGCCGGCCGCGCCGGAGAGCGCGATGCCAGCCCGGGTCTGCTGCCTGACGCGTCAGGTGCCGATGCGTCAGCTGCTGCAGCCAGCGGCGGCGCAGCGGCCACGTCAGCGCCAGGTGGCGCGGGCGAGGGGCAGCCTGAGGGTTCGCAGGGACCGGACGGCGCGGCCACGCGGCCGGGACGGCCTCTGGGGCGCCCTCCCGGGCGCGGCCGCGGCCGGGGTCGTGGAGCTGGCAGCGGCAGGGGCCGCGGTACCAAGTGAGCGTCCTACCTGTTGTTTGTCAATGAGCCTGTCCTGCTCTGCTGTGCTGTGCTGTTATGACTGGTACACAAGGATGCAAGTGGAGGTCTGTGATGTGGGCATCAGGGTCACCGCATGCAGAATGCGAATGATGCGGGATATGATAGAATGCGTGTATTCTACCACATTTCTTTTGCCTTGATACAATGCGGTAAAATCCAGGCTGCGGGCTTATGGGCCATTTCTTTACATTTGTGCTGCAAGCACTGCCTGCCAATATCTCCCAGCTCGCTCTCTGCTCTTCAATCTCCCTCAGAGCTGTCCTCTTTCTCATCCTGCTGGCTGCCTTCCCCTGCCTCCCCCTCTGTGCTGCCCTTTCCATCTGACAGGCCCTCCAAGTCCCATTCTTTCTTTTTACTTTTTCCTGCCCATGCTGCTCTTCTGCCCTCGGCTTTCTCGGACTGACCTGTCAGCTGTCGATTCTGAGGCTGGGGGCTGCTCAGAAGCTTGTCGACGTGGCACCGCAGCCCGCATTTTACCGTATCTTACCCGCAGTTTCATTTAGTTCAATAGTGCATGCATTTTACCGCATTTTTTTTTCGGATTCACCACATGCGATGACCCTGTCAAGGATGCAAGTGGAGGTCTGTGATGTGGGCATATTGCTGCTGCAGAGCTTTGAGAAGCCCCTCACCAATAGCTTGTCAGGGGCTGAGGAGCGGTTGAGCCATTTGTCATGTCATGCAACTTAGGTGATGTCCTGAGGCCTTTTCTGTGATGCAGGTCTCGCAGGGCTGGAAGCGATTCGGAGGAAGAGGCGCCCAGGCGCAAGCGCGGACGCGGCTTCAAAGAACATGATGAGGACGACTTGGACGAGGCCATGCAGGTGGGAGCTGCTCACTGCACTTTTGCACTCTGACTAAGCCCTTCCTGGGTCAATTGATGCTGGTGACGATGCAACCTGCTGCCTTGCCTTGTGTGAGCGCTGGCCGTGGGATGCTCTCAAATTTGGAAGTGGTCCTGTTCCAAACTTACACGCTATGGCTCATCCGCGAGTTGTTTGTGCAACCTGCATTTTTCTTTGGGGCGGTCAGCATTGATTGAGAAGGTCCTTCTGCAGTGCAGCCGGTACTTTCTCTCAGCCTGTCAGCTAGAGGCTAATGCGGCTGTAGACATTGTCCAACTGAATGAAGACTGCCGATATTGTGTGCTGTCTTGGGCATGCACCCAGCAGGCTTTCGGCAGTTCACTGATGCATGCAGTTTGGTGTTGACGCGCAGGGGCTGGAGGCTCTGCAGCATGCCTCGCCGCCACGTCAGCGCGCCCTGCGCCGCTCACGGCGCAGCACAACTCCTCCCCGAGACCCAGAGGTGAGGATTCCCTCCGCTGGGCTGCTAGAGGCATGTTGTATCCTTTCTGCATGCAGCACAGGTGCACATGGCTTCTGCTTGGGCGAACCCTAAGAAGTAGACTGCCAGGCATAATGCCTCGATAAAATTGCTGGCAATGAAAAGCTAGAAGATTGAGGATCTTAAGGGCAGCGCCACCGATTACTGGCTTGGTTGTTATTCATTTTGCCCTGCTCTTAGCGACTTCTGAGTGTCTTCTAAAATCCTAAATGGCGATGGACTGAACAGTGGCGCTGCATTGCAGGGCCAGTCACCGATGTCGTCCCCGGACTTTGCCAAGATCAAGCCACCGCGGAAGCTGCGCTCGGCGCCCAAGTCCAAGGGCAGCGATGCGGAGGAAGGGGCCGGGCAGCCCTCCTTGGACGATAACGACGGTGGGAACTACGAGGTAGAAGCTCCACTGGACGAGCACCATGGGTCGCCTGGCGGGCTATTAAACCGCAGGAGCCCGCGCGTCGCCAGCCTGAACGCATTCTCCAGCGGCGTTGAATCCGCGCGGCCGGCCACGCGGCAGCGCAGGCACAATGACGAGCCGGTCGACCCCAATGCGGCGGCTCCGCCGCCGGTGAAGCGCACCCCGGGGCGTCCACGCAAGCAGCCGGTACCCAAGCCAGACGCCGAGGCCGACCCGGCCGATGAGCAGGTCGTCTTGGCGGCCGACGGCAGCGCGCAGCATTCCGGCAGTGCCGGAGGCGGCCAGCCGGCGCGATCTGGCGGGGCCGGCACGTCCGCAAGCGGACCCAACCGTCCGCCGTGGCAGCCGACCCCCAACGGCGGCGGCGCGCCGATGCGGGCCGGCCCCGGCGGGCCGCCGATGCGGCCGGGGCCGATGACGGCTGGCCCCGGGATGCGCTCGCGGCCAGCCTTGCCGCTGCTGGTGATGCAGCCGCATCAGCTGCATCGCGCGGACAGCGGCGCGCTGACCCTGCCTGGCAACGTCAGCCAGCTGCTGTCTGCAGGCTCCATCCAGGTGGGCACTTCTCATTGCCTTACTGTTTGAACGCACTCCGCGTGGTCCTACCCATGCCGATGCGGCCAGGGCATGCTCATGTTCAGATGCTGGCCCCGTGCTTTGTGGGGTTGCAGTACAAAAGTTGAGATGTTTTTTGCCGCATCTCTGCAGGTCCTTATCTCGCCGACACTCGCGCCAAGCCACATCAACGACCGGGCCTCCCTCGAGACGCTGTCTCGCTTCCTGGCCGGAGCGCCGCGCTACCGGCCGCCGCAGGGGGGGCCGTCCCCCAGCCCCCGTGCGCCGCCACCGGCCTCCGGCCGTGCGCCGCCGCCGCCGCCGCCGCCACAATCCACGCGAGAGGCGGCGACGGGAACGCCCCGCTTCAGCGCACCTCCCCCACTGCGCCCTCTCTACACTGAGGGCCAGTCCGTGCTGCCCAATGGGCAGGTCGCGGCGCGCCCGGCCGGGCAGGTCCCCCCTGCCGGGCCCCCAAGTGCGCCAAATGCTTCGCCAGGACCTTCTGCACTGCCGGATGCGGCGGTGACAATCACGCTGGGCGTGGAGCAGCCTGGGGCCGAGCAGATGCGGCTGCCGCGGCCAGCGAGCCCTGCAAGCCAGCCAGCCAAGACGGCGCAAGAGGGCACCGCAGCAGGGTCTGTGTTGGTGGACACTTCTATGTTTGCCGCGCGCAACAATGGAGCCATGGCCTGGCGGCCTGATGTGGGGCAACATGGAGCGGAGGCATCCTGAGCATTATTCCAAGAAATCCTGGTCCCTTAAGGCACGGCCGCCGGCATCCCTCTAAAGCTGATGGCAGCACGGGGACCTTGCCGCTCTAGAGAGTGTGCGTGGTATCAATGGTCTGAGGTTTCCTTGCACATGTCTGGTTCCGAGGTGGAAAGCAGTCATATAGCAGAACCATGCAATGACACGGCCCTGACTGGGCTTTGGGTATATTGTCAAGACCTCTTGTATGATTCTGCCCTGTGTGAAAACTTCAAGCTCAAGCGCATTTGGCCAACAAGCTGTGTCAGTCAGGGCAGTACAAGACACTCTTTGCCCTGCAGCTGAGGGTATTATTTTTCTATTTGAGTACTTATCAAGAAAACTGCCGTATTCTTGAATTTTGGTGTGACACATGAGATATGGAGGTATCCTGTGTCGAGCGCTGTTGGTCCACAGATCGACATCAAGCGCTGATTTCTTGGGTCTGGAATGTTTTGGGCTTCAATGGAAATCTTGCATCGTGGGTCGCTTCTGATTCTTTTCGCTGGGCTTGATCTGCTACTGGGAAGCTGTTTGCTCGGGAATGAACTATGGCCAACAGTGGATGTGATGTGTTTGTGTGCATGTGCTAAGCTCATAGTATGGCAAACACCCCTGTGAATTTGTAGTGCGCTGCAGTGCCAGAAAGTAGCAGCAGCGGAATGTTTTTCCAGGTGCAAAAATGGGACAATGTGCGATTTTCTAGCAGATGTGCTTTAGTTTTTCATCGCGCCAGTGCCAGCAGTTCTGAGAGCTTCGGATTAGATACCGTTGTGGTCAAATCCGTCCTATACAGAGGTCTTTGCCACGCTCTGTGTGTGAGCAGACAAATTTCCTGGGCTCTGGCAAGTGCACCCAGTCTTATGCCCTACGTGAGAACATTGTCGACTTGATAGGTACTACTGCTAGAAGGAGATCGATCTGGTCTACAATGATGGGGTTGTTCAAGTTTGGTATACGGGTACACAAATGTGGTGACCAGTGTGGCTTAAGCTTGCTGAAGGAACATATCAGGGAGAGATGGGAGCAACAGGATTTCGACTTGAGAGTGCTTGCCCACAAATGTTCTGTGTTCAACTGTGGTATGCTGCCACCAACGTAAGGCTGGCTTAAAAATATGTCTTAGGACTGTCCTAAGCTTAAGGAAATCGGTGTTGGGCTGAATTGGGCCTCAGTGAGATTGAATCCGTGCTAGACTTCACCAATTGGTGACATATAGAATGAAAGAAATACCCTGTCACTTCAATTGAATCTTGCAAGATTCAATACAAAAGTTCTCAGGCACCTTGTGAAACACTGTGCCATACAAATCACAGTCTGTACTCTCCATACTGCAGATCTGGTATGGAAGCCTTAGAAGTGACCCAGATGTATGACCGAATCCCGATAAAGAGCAGCCTCAAAGACGGTCAAGCTTGCTCTGGACAGAGGAAGTATCAAGAATTTGGCTCAGAGTATGCAGTTAATTCTGTCTCTGGTCGGCTTGAAGCTCCTGTGTGTTATATCACACAAAGCACAGCCACCTCTCACAACCCGGCATGTTTTCAGGATTGCTCGGATAGATGAAAGCAGGGTGAGCACAGGACAGCTGCAGCATCTCCCCTGGATCTCTTGCAGCAATTTGCCACTGCATGCTGTCTGCACAGCCGACACTGCCACCAGCCGCTGACAGCAGATCCACTCCTCAATCTAACATGCTCCAGGCACTTTGAAGTATGAATGATCTTGTCAAAGCACCATCTGGCATTTCTTGGGCGTCCAGCGCTGTCAAGTAGCTGTCCTCCTGATCGGCCATTCAAGAGCTGCTGGGCAGCCGGCAGATGTATTTGCTGCACTCATCTACAATTCACACTTCTTGTCCCATGATCAGGCCCTATCCATGTGATCAACTTTTGCTGAAAGTTCCTACCTCTGGCACCGCCAGCTGTCAGTCAAACCCTCGTCCTGAAGTCCAGCTACACAGCCCCCAGTTGTTCTGATAAGGTGACGTTGCGACATCAGAGGTTCTTCAAGTGCGGCGTTTGACAGCTGTAGCAATTTGGAAAGTTATTGTGATACCGAACAATCGGGACTAAATCACAGGACTAAAATTGAGCCAGAGCTGCCTTGCGCAACGATAAAGGAGTTGGGGTGTAATGAAGGGAAGAAAAACTTGCAATAGCGATTGCTGCAGCCCTTCTTGCGTCATGGAGAGGAAATACAGTAACAAGATCTGTTACCAAAGAAAATTTTTGCAATTGTCTTATATGGAAATTGCGAGTTTGTGATGTGTCACTGCCTGTAGGCACCCGGCTCACAGTGGAGGCTTGCGGCGCACAGGCACTGCCGAATAAGCTTCTCATGCGACTGCATAGTCTGCATCTAACTGGCAGCATGGCAGACCAGATGCAGAGCTGGCAATACTGGCAGATGTCAGGCTTCAGCCACCTGATAGCCCTTACAGTCACTGCCCTTCCCCGCACCAGTGAGCAGATGTGCTTTAATGGCAGCCTGGTCCGGCTGCGCTTCCTGTCTGTGGTGGGACATCAGGACATGAACATCGTGATTGCGCTGCCTGATCTCGCACTCTGATGCTGAGGGCTGGCAAGAAGCACCAGCTAGAGATTCACGATTTGGCCGCCACAAGCTCCCGCCTGACAGCCTTGTACATAGAATGGCAGACTTCTGGCATGATGACTGCACTGTACACATGTCTGAGGAAGGTGTGAAGGACAGGAGTTCGGGGCAGCAATGCTTCTCCACATGCGTGATAAGGCTTTGCCCATCGCATTGCACATATGCTTGGCTTATGTATCCGGGCCAATGCTGATGGCTTTGGCCCGGAACCGCTGCTGTCTGCATGTGCAGAGGAGAAGGTGGTGCATTGCCATGCAGCGATGGGCGCGTGTGGTGCATGCATATATAATGTACAACAGGTACAGCGGCAAAGTGTGCGAAGACATCTGCAGATGCCGCAAGTACGCTCCAACTCGATGAGCTCTGCGGAGCTTTGTGATTTTATTTGTGACCGAAAAATTGGCACAGTAATGCCGTGATTATCGCTATCTCGAGCAGGCACTCTTGGCCGAGAGATGACCAACGACTGGGAAAATTGGCGGATATAAGACCAGGTTATCATGTCTGATATGTTGAAGACTGCTGAACGTTAACGCTCTAAGAAAGACCTGTTTTGTCCGAGGCCGTCTGGAGGCGTCGAGGAGTGTCGACCAAGGTCTGAACGAGGTACTCGAGTCGGACATGTCTAACCGGGGCCCTTTTCCGACATGCACCAGACATGTCTGATCTGAAAGGGAATGTCGAATATGTCTGATGATGTCTTAAGAGTCTGAAGTGTTTAGACTTGTGTCTGGTGAGCGAAAGGGTTGTGTCATTCGTGTCTAATGGAAGTCCAAGCTTGTCTGATTGCATATGTCTCAAATGTGTCCAGATGCTCATTTTAATGTCAATTTGTGTTCAATGTTGGCTGCTGTGATCAGACTACTCATGTAATGTCCTTCAGTGTCTCATGGAGCATTCCTGTCTCTTACAGTGAAGCAAACGTCTCCCATTGATGTACAATCCATAGTGGCCAAAGTCGCTCGAGTAAAGACGAGGTTTCAATGCATGCGCAGTGTTTGTAGTGCATGCTGCCACATTGGGCGCATGCATTCGTTCAGGCTTGCCCTTCATGATTTGCGCGAACATATGTCTAGGAATCCTAGAAGCATGATACACTCTCGGCGAAGTTTTGAGTCGAGTGGCGGCCGCCACAGGCCGCACGACAACGGCTTCCACAGAGCTATATAGGCCTGGCAAAAGGGCACGACCCGTACCTATTCTCTATCCATGTGTTGGTGATATTGGTGCCTTGGACACTGCAGAAGAAAGCGGGGGCCAATTTTGGCTGGGCTATCTGCTACATATAAATTTGAAACAGACAATCGGGCAGACCAACTCTCCCAGATTGGCAACCTGACGATGTCCGGATGAGGTTATGACCATATCCTGGCACCCCGAAGGTTCCGGGATCGAGAAGCGTCTTTGTCCTTCATGTAAAATATTTTTTCCGGCTTTTTTGCTTTCGCTCGAGTAAAGACGAGGTTTCAATGCATGGGCACTGTTTGTAGCTACAAACAGCCTGCCAGCTCGAGCCTGCCATCTAATCGCACTGCTCTGCACGTCATGCGTTTCTTCATGGAAAGCTGTGGCTATGCGCATTGTAAATTCCTGACACCGGCTTTGCCCTGTGCTTCTTATAGCTAGAGTGGGATCTCGCAGACATAGGTGGCTGAACGCTGTCTAAAATATGGACAGTTCAGCAGGCTCTGGAAGTGGATCCCTGTCAATCAAGATTCAGCTAGATGTCGATGAGCACAGCAGTGCATTGGCAAACGTACGCAGAATAAGACAATTAACCTGTAGGATTTCGATGTGATTTCTGTGCTGGCAAATTTCTCAGTATCGGCCAGGTACAGCTTCCTTCTCACACACGTCATTTTAAAGTTGCACTGAGATTAATGACCAGCCACATCCCAGACCTCACGTTTATAGCAGATCCACAGTTGACATCTGATCACTTGACACCATCAAGTCAGACGCTGGATCGATTCAAGTAGCTTCTGCATCGACAGGAGTTCAAGTTGGTTCAGGTTGCAAAGTAGCAAGCAGCTTCTTCATATTCAGCTTCCTCACAACAGACAACCCGGACCAATCCCCCCTCTGCATTTCAGAGTCTGCAGTCTTCAAGGCAATGCAGCGAGGCAGCTTCATAGACAAGTCATCAATCTGACACTGCAGGTTTTCTGCAGTGTCAGATTGATGAGTGCTATACTCACAACACTCACTCAGCAAGGCACTGCGGCAATCACAAGTATCTGATCAATGCTGCAGGCTTTCCAGCATTTGCACATCAGCATGCGTTGCAACACTGGCAGATCACAGTTTCAGGCAAAGCAATTTGGTTTTTGGCAGAGCAAGGGGCACCTGGTTATATGGTTCCCTCATAGCATTGCTCCAAACCTTGGTCAAGCATTAAGCAGTGCACCTGTCTCGCTCTGCATCTTTTCAACCAAAAGAGACATGTGTCAACGAAATTGACCACAAGTTGCAGTCCCTGTTGCAGGATCATCGGTACAGCCTCCGACGGACATGTCACTTCAAACAAGAGGCTTCATAAGCCAGAAAACTACATTTGGCCTCCACAGCAGTCTGTACATGAGTTGCGGCCCTTTCATGCTATTGCATGCTGACGCCTCTGCCCGCACTTTGCACAGGACGGAGGAGACTCCAGACTAGCTAGCTTAACCAAGCATTTGCACAATTATAGAGACTTGTCGTTTCAGTTTTGGCAGATACTTGGTGCTGCATCTCAGCCTGCCGCCCCAGCAAGTATGTCTGTGGCATACGGGTTCTCTGCTGAGATCAGCTGCCCTCGCATCTCCCCTTCTGGGTGGTCTTTGGTGAGGATCACAAGGTAGATCAGGCCCCCGTTGTCGATCTGGTCCTTCAGATTTATGATGCCCAGGCCCTTCAGCGGCCCAAACAGATCCGGGGTGGTCAGCTTGCCTGCCCCCAGCTGCCCATCCACTGGCTGCGTGCAGGTGACACACAAATCTTCAGGGAAAAAAAGGTCTTTTGGGGCGCTATTCAGGCAATTGCATGCATTGGGAAGCATTCAAATAGCTTTCCTGGCATCAGGCATGCACAGCATGCTTTGCACTGATAAATCTTTCGTGCTCTTTCACCAGGCATGCAAAGCTGAAATCCCTGCATGCAGGATGGATGTATATTGATGAAAGGGAATAGGCAGCAGTAGCATGATCCCTCATAAATCAGATAACTTGCTTCTAAATGTCAAAGCACCAGACCATGGGGAATCATGTGCATGCACTTATCCGCTACCATGCATGCATGCATGTAAGGAAGCATGCATGCATGCAAGTAAGCAGCCTAGGCAGTTGACCTTGTCCTGGTGGGGGTCATGGGGCCCCCAGAGCACAGCTGTGGTGTTGCCGTTGGTGTTGAGGGGGTCCTGTGTCCACGCCTGGTGCAGCTCTGCTGCTCGCGCACCACCGGGAGCGGTGATGTTGACCTGGAAGTACATCACTGCCGTGTGGTCCTCCTGCGCTGCACAGAATAGCTTCAAAACATTGTATTGGTAATAGCATCACACACCTTCCGCGCCAGAGGCAAGGTGTAGATGCAGATGAGCTGCAGCAAAGGCTGCCATATCCTATCCCTTGATGGACTCCTAAGGTCCATCCACATCCAATCCTGTGCTGCATCAAACGCTGAGGAGATGCATTGGCATATATGGTGTGAGGAATTGCTTGTACAGTGCTTCATTGGCTCTCTGAGCATCATCATCATATCTAGTTTTAAACATCCCATGCTGCAGAAAGCCGTTCCATGAACAAGATTAAGATCAGAGCGCTGCAGCAATGTCCCGCAGCCGTGTGTTAAAATACTGTCTCGTCTCTGAAAGGGTTGCATTCTGTCGAGATCAGCAGACTGGCAAGACAGATAGAATTGCAGCTGCCCATGGCAGCTGCACCGTCAGAAACAGGATCATGCATCAATGCCCTATTATTATTAGTATTATTATTAGTATTGTTTTTAATGTTATTATTATTATTACACGCTTTCCCTGCCAGAAGGCAAGGTACGTCCTGCAGACACGCTGCAGTTAAAGGCCACCACAATCCTACCCCTTGTTGGACTCGCCAGATCCAAGCAAGGCTTAATCAATCGTGGGCACGATGCTCAGGTACATGCCCTATTGGCTGCTCAAAAAGAGCACCAAAGGCTCATCATGGGTGAGCCTAAGCGGGTCAAGAAGTCTGTGCCATTGCATGCAAGGGAAAATCTCCCTCAAACGGAGATACAAGAAGATTAACACCATTTAAGAACTGGGGATATTTACCTCTTTGAATGTGAAGGTGGCTGTGCCATTGTTGCTGATGTTCAGTGGAGGCACTACAGAGAACCCATCCAGAGTAGCCCTGTACTCCTGCATACCCACAAGAGATGGCCTCAGCACGTCAGTCAAAAGCTTGCTCAAAACGTGCCGATCAAGCAAACTGCTGCGTCCGTCGGACCACACAAAAAAGGCCTGCTTTTGTGACCGTGCGAACGGTGTAGTGAAGGATGCTCACGTCGGCCGTGCACGATGACGGGGCGTGCAGAGCGATTCCAAGAGCTAGAAGGAGGCAGAGAATGCGCATGATGGTCCTGACTTTTGTATCGGAGACGAGAGACGAGTCAGCTGATCGGACTCTAGCAAAACGGCTAAACGTAGACTTACAAGATAGAAAAGCTTCGGTTGAGTGAACAGTTTCAGGCGAGATGGAGAGTGCCAGCGACAATCCTTTTGTGGAGGATCGCAGGCTGGACTGAGCGCATCCAGTGCGCGCTGACGTTAACATGACGGTGCCACGTGAATCGAATTACTAAATATCATTATTATTATTATTATTATTATTATTATTATTATTATTACACACTTTTCCTGCCAAGAGGCAAGGTTCGTCCTGCAGATATATGTAGTGCTTCCTTTAAAAATGGCGAGCTCAGGAGGTACAATTGAAATTGCAGGCAATCCCAGCACAGTACTGCGAGGCCACAAGGACCCTCCAGCATGTGCCCATCCTCTAGGCAACCCATGCCCAGGTATATTTTGATCAAGCATGCATGGTCTAGTCTGTATGGCAGCAGCATCTCATTGGGTGGATCTGGACCTTACAGACCAAGGCTGAAATTGAGACACTGCAACACAGGCAGACCTATAGATCATTTAATATAGTGCAGCATTTGCACGAGTTAATCTGTTTTCTACAGTATTGGCGCAGCACAAAATATTGCCACCAACAGAAGCTCTCACCGGAGTCTTCAACATGTCCAGGGACCGTCAATCTGCAGAAAAGGCTGAGCTCTTTGCTGCATGCTAACGTCAGTGTTATTGCTGCTGCTGACCGTTCACTCTAGAAATGTTTGCTGCACTGTTTTATACAGCGAAGCCGGGGCGCCTGCGCGGGCGGGCCAACACGCTAAGCGGAGTCGCCAGCCCACCCCCTGACCCTGCATTATTTCATAAAGGCCAGCCGGGGTGCCTGCTAGTGTATGACAGCTAGGAAAGATAGGAGATCTAGGAGTACTGGGAAGGTTATGAAAGATAGGAGAGATAGGAAGGGTATGAGAGCTAGGAGATCTAGGGATACTGGGAAGGGTGTGAAGTATAGGAGAGATAGGAGAGCTAGGAAGGGTATGAGAGCTAGGAGATCTAGAAATGCTGGGAAGGGAATGAAAGCTAGGAAAGGTATGAAGTATGTGAACACTACATCTCTTGGCATGCGCTCTGATGAACAGGGGCTGCAGCATGCCGAGAGAAAGGCAGTAGCATAATCAGTCTAAACTTTGTTGTCTTCGGTACATAAGGATTATGTTGCTTTAGAAAGGGCATTCGCAAAAGTGCACATTGCAGTAAAGTTGCCAATTTGTGCGCGTGAAGCCGCTCTTACACATGACAGAGCATTGTGTACGTGCGCAAGGCAAACCACTGCCGCGGAAATAATACACAAAGTTTTGTATGTCAAGCCAGTCCCTTCAAATAAGCCATCTGGAAATTTCAGCATTACATGAACTCTTTGTCAGAAGAAAAGTGAAATCGGCGAAGTCAAGCTGCAAGTAAAGGCTGCCACAAACCTAACCCTTGCTCGAAACTCCAGAACCAAGCTAGAGCAATTCAACCATGGAAACGGTGCTCAACATACCACACTCTGCCAGGCCGAAATTGGACCACTACTGACGAATCTGTCCACCAGGGCCTAGGCAATCTTGAAGCCGTTTGCTTGGGCCCTCAATTCAATCCACAGCTCCACATCAACTGAATTCCTCCAGTCTTTCGCTGTTTGATTTACCAAAGCCAATCAAGCCAGTACCGACAGCATGTCAGCCATAAAGACGGTCAACGCAAGCTTGAGCAGCGCCGCCAGATAGAGAAGCGCAGTTGTTATCCAGCGACCATCACTTCCGAGGAATCCAAGAAAGATCACTGTCAATGGCAACCAGTCCAGGAAAAGGCGGTAGTCCCAGTAGAGGCCTTGAAGCATCTTGTCGCCAAACGTATCTGCAAATCCACAAGCTGCTGTGAGTCTGATGTCTACAGGTTGCAAGGTGTCTACCTATCTCCCTGTTTCTGCATGCGCAATGGTAGCGAGTGCATATAACAAGAAAGCTCTGAACGAAAGACTCTCAGCTGTAGCAATCACACCGATGTTGTCGATATATGCTAGCCTCAATGGCCTCTGCACAAATTGATGTCTCTGATCTCAATGCCAAAGGTGCCAATTTGGAATGCCCCACACCTGCAGAAATGCAGATCTGTGTCTCCTGCGGCGCAGCAGGCCCATATCCTGCAGCTCTCTGAACGAATGCCGCCATTTTGTTCTCAGAGTACATCCTCTGTGCTGCGGAGAATGTCCTCTTGCTAAGACCATTCTCCTGGGAAAAGAGCTGGGGCTCATGGCCTGCACACAGTACACAACACATCATCCCACTGAATCGCCCTGCTCGGTTGTACAGCTGTATAATCTGTGCTCCAACCTTTGACAATCTGACTTGTCCCATCTTGAAAGCATGCAGTTCCCGCGTGTGGATCTCATTCCGGCACAATGCATTACTTGCAAACTCAGGTGAGGACTGGAACTGCAATGCAAAGGTCATGTACAGCCAGCCAGCCTGTAATGGTGGAAGGAATCACCCTCACCCTCAGGTTCCACAGTAGCGTTCATGCCTGGCTTCAGGCGGAGCCCATCCTGCTGTACCAGTTCTTTCACCTCTACAGCAATCAGCCTGCCATGGCCTGGGGGGCAGGTGTCATCCGGGGCACTGTAGAGACCCAGGCATATCATCTGGTGCCTTGCGCGAAACTTGAACAGCCCCGGGCGGAGTCTGCCGCGCACAGCTGCCAGGATAGTCCCCACATGGTTCCACTGAGGTCCTGCATTGCAAACCAAAGTGCATTGGGGAATATTGTAGCCTAGGAAGGGCAATGAGAAGACTGACTATCTGCCGAGGTGCAGAGAATGTCTAGCTGACCAGCTCTGAGACAGAGCTGAAGGAGACAGCCTGTGTCTCCAAAGGTGAGGAAATATGCACTGGTGACAGGAGACAAGAGGCTTGAAGCCCTCACCAAAAGCTATCACTTCATCCTTCAGGGCCTCAATAGCTGTGTCGAGAGGCACGTCTGGCAGTGCTGGCAATCTGCTGTGGCTGAGGTTGATAATGAGAGCTTTCTGCAGGATGCTTGCAAGGGCGTCAGGCATTTTGGCCTCCAAATATCTGACAATATCAGGCACGGTTTGAGGCATGATTGAATCGATATCGTGAATTAGGCCACCTGCACGGCAAGCTTCTTTCGGATACCAGTTGCTGTTGTTCGTTTACTGGCAAGCTAATCGAAACGATGCTCTGTTTACTGAAGTCTGGGGACGTACGTCAGCGAGCTTTCCAATAATCAGGTGTTTAATCAAGGATTCAACTTAAGGCGACGTGGGAATGCGTGCACCCTGCCAGTGGCTGCTCTGTGCCCATTAAGGTCTCGAGATCATTCAGCAGTCTGTTTCTACTCGATGCAAACAGCAGAGCGCTCTTGAACGAAATCCTGGACACCGCGTCCTTGCTAGGATCATAGGAAGTTACGGGGGCTCCTGGCTGCTGGTCGCAGGGAGCTTCATTTCGGGCTTTCGCAGTTTCCTCCGAAATCTAATTAGGCAACATTCCTCGAAATTTCCTCCAGGGGCACAGGACATCCAGGCAGCAGAGGTGTCTGTCCTGAAGTGGAAGCTCATGCAAAGCATTCAACACCAATTCCTGAACTTGTGATACCACAAACGGCGCCTTGTTGGGACACAGCAGCGGCCATCAAGCTGCCCTATATCTTAGCAGCAACCACGTTTTCCAGGATGCACAGCATGATCTGAACCCTTAACCACTGCCGCGTTACTTTGTGATCACAAGAGTAATTAACAGATAGGAGATGGAAGCACAATTAAGCCACCAATGAACAGATCCAGAATAGACAGCGGCACAGCTGCTGGCAACATTGCCTTCACCAGTTGTCGTTCACCCAGGCCAAAACCCAAACGCATGGCAATTCAATATGGTGGACAGCTCCGAGCTTCTGAGTAAGAACTCAGCTTCCTTGTCATGCCTGCATGCTGCAGCTAAAGGGCATTTACACCACTGCAAGGTCCGTGGATATCTCCTAACAGACCTTCTCACGTTCAAGTCAATCACCCCCTTAGACTACTTTCGAGGCCAGTGTGAGGCTGCCTGCCTGTGTCCAGCTACGCGATTCACAGCTAACCCATGCACCGCTCTTGCAGGCTCTTGCGCATGTCACATGCAAAACGACCTGCTCTTGATTGAGCAAGCCTGCTCTATTTCCCCCAGAAACCCAATGAGCCCTTTTGCATAGCCGATGGCTGTTTCTATGACAAAAATTGCGGGAGCCCAGAAGAGATATACTAAGACCGCTGGAAGAGCTATCAATGCACCAATGGTGGCCATGCAAGCATTGCCCAGAAAGATGATGGCGTGAAGGCAGGACCTCAGACAGAAGCATAGTAGCTTGCCAAAGGGGCGCAGCAATATGTAGAGAGTAATTGCAAGATCACACATGCTGTCAGTGAATGTTCGAATTGTGTCCATAAGCAGCTATTTCACCCATAAAAGGAAGCTTGAGAAGCAGACAGGTTGTGGGAGCTCCTTTAAATGACACACCTTCTAGCAAGAGATATTCTTTGCCTGGGGGATATTTAGAGAACATGTGCCAGCTCAGGCCATCTGCCCTTGCTTCCATCAAGCCTGCACATGCACAACTGAAAGATCATCTCAGCATCGCTGAATTGACTGACACCAAGACACATGCCCTGGAAAACATACATTACGGTTCTGTTGTAGCAGGGCAGCAGGCCTGCCCTGGCCCTGCCTGTGACGGAGTGACTCCTGCAGCTGCTGTACTTCTCACTTATCCGTGTTGTACCAGCAATGACAATCCTTGCTGGTGCAAGTCAAATTTCAGCAGTAACCGTGTTATTAAAAATAGCATGCTGCACTCTAATGCATCAATGGATCGTTATTGCCAGCCACTAATGCTGGACGGCCAACTGGAGGGATGCAGCTGCGCAGAGTTGGGCGCTCAGCAATGTGGATGTGAGTGCAGAAGAGGTTTAAGCTTTTTTGACATATCTGCGATAGTGATATGAAGCAAAAATACTGGCAACTACAATATATGGAAGGAATCTAGCCGGGTCTGGAACCGGCTAAACACTGCAGCTGCTGTGAATCTGACTCGCCCATATTATACGAGCAGCAAAACTCCTAGCTACTGCAACTCAAACTCCAGCAGATACTGCCAGTAGTGACTGAGTTGATGCTAGATGCAGGCCCTTTTCGGTGTAAGCAGCAGTGCATGGCAGTGCATTTGCAACTAGGAAAACACAAGGACCACTTAAATACAAGACACCGGCCTGAGTTAATACAGGCTGCCGTGCGGGGGGATGCCCTTTGGCCACTAGGGTACACAATGCCTGAGTAGATCCTATAAGCTGATCTGAATTGCTGTACACTGCAGTGCGTGGGAATTCTTCGGCATTAAGGGAATGAGTAAACACCAGACACTGACCTGATTTGCTGTAGACTGCAGTGCGGGGGAATGTCCTGTGGCCGGCAGGGTACATTAGAAGCTCAAGCTCTGCCATGTTGATGCGCCCCAGCCTCGGTGCCGGCCTGGCAGGGTAGAACTCAAGGAAGATGTCCAGTCGCTCCAAAGACATGCGGGTGTCAAAGAAGAACCAGTCTCTGCGAATGTCTGCCGTGATCACTCCCACATGCGTCCACTCAGGATCTGCACAGAGCACAGAAGCTCACTGAGTCACTGCAGCACATGTCATGATTGCACAGTCTAGTCCACACAAGCACGTTGAGTAGCCAATGATCCCAGCACATGTCATGATTGCTGGCATGGATGGCCTCTTTGCATCGTTGGGAAGCCTTTGATAGGCTTAAACTGATACAGAACCCAATTTGCTGATCTGTGTAATCGACACGGTAAATCAACTGCCTCTGGGGCAACATCTGGATGGCATGCATCAGAATGCATGCAGTATGCATCATATTGCATGCAGAACCAACAGGAAGCTGCTAGTGCTAAGTGGAAAGTACACCTTTGGGGGCTCTCATCTTCTCTACACGCCCAACAAGCTTCCATATGGGCTCTGTCAGGACGGCTGTGACACGCGCTCCACTTTTGTGCTGGAGGTAGTTGATCAGCAACCCTCTGTCCAGAATGCTCAGCTCCTCATATGCCGCCCTTGTCTCAAGGTGCTTGATGATACTCGTGGGTGAGGATGCTGGCAGGTTGTCATCCCCATGATCCCCCATCTTGTGGACAAATATTTCTGAAAGGCTCTGCCAGGCACAGCAGAAAGAATTATCAGGGATTTTGAAGTCCTTACTATCACCAGGAAAGAGAGTCTTTGACATCAACGTGGTGAATGCCATTATTGCAATCCTGGCAGCAAATTTTATCGTGTATTGATAGGTAGCTTTACCTTTGACGCGTTGATTGACGTTCCTACGAGAAAGGAAGCCTTCTCCTCATTAGTTTCACAGCCTCTTGGCCTGCAGCAGCGCTGCTTCGAATGCACCAGCGCCTTTAGACCTTGCAGCATATTCACAACTTAAACAACCGATGTCGAGAGATGTACCTTCAAGAGTTCCTCAGCACCAAGGCCAGCTGAAAAGACGCTGGACAGTCCAGAGCTCAAACGTCCACCCTGAATTTGTGCTTGATCCCTTAAATGAATCTTTCAGGAGCTGTTTCTAGGCCGTTCGCCAAGCAATTAGAGCTCGGTGATCTGACTGAGGCATTTTACTACTGAGTAGTTGTCGCCCAACCTCTACAAGTGACCCTCCACAATGTGCAACGTTTTCAGCAGGTTTGAGACTGGATCTACCCTCAGACTGTCCGCCGATCGGACATGATGCACGTCGTCTTCATCTTCATTTCACCCAGCACAAGATGGAAAAGTTTTCAAATTGCTCCAGAGCCTAGATTGGCAGCCGATGACTAATGCATGTGGAGACACCTCCAACATCCTTTTAAATCAATTTTTTGCTGGCTCCAGTAGTCTGCCATCTAGTTAATTGTGTTCAGTATTTCATTACTAAGACATCCACAGGTGCTACCGATCGCATGAATCCAACCAGTTTGGGGCTATAATGGCATGAGGAACTCCCGTCATGCAGGCCATGCATGTCTCTTGACACAAGAAAATGGCGGCCACTGTGATCATAGCATGCTTAGAGACGGATCCAGGCAATTTGAGCTGCTCCACACGGTATTTAGATCTTCTTGGTAGCCCATGCGTTACAACAAGATCACCTGCATCAAACTTGTTGCGGGCTCACTTTGGGGTTTGTCTGCCAGATTGAAAACTGGCTGGACCTCGGGCAGTGCAACTGATGCAGCAACTACAAGTCTGCTGGGGTCTGCCGACTGCAGCTGGTAGCAAGGGCAAGGAAAGCTCAAGCAAGCAGGGTTGGGAAGCCGCGCTCTGCCAGTAATGTTCTTTACTGGAAGCACCGCTGCAGGCAGCATGAAAATGTGCAGGGACACAGAAAGCTATGTTGCTGGTTGCGATGAATGCTGAATGTTGGAGAGGGCTCAAGAGGGTGTGCATGCCTTGAGTTAAGAGTGCGCAGAAGACATCGTTATGTCTGAAGCTGAACGTTTTTTCTGCAACATGGAAACCTCAAGGCACTTTATCAAGCAGGCTACTGCAAACATTTCCCTCCTTGCCGATGTGGCAAATTGTGCTTTTACACTGATAATGCATGAGCACAACTGACGCTTGCGCTGCCCTCATCACTGATTTCATTGTCGAGCAAGGGAATGCAGAAAGGATGCAAACTGCGACAGAAAATATGAGCGTTCCCACCGGAATGTAAAAGCACCAGGCAGACATTGGATCGAGGCTCTCAAAGACCAGCAGGACTAATGCAGTAAGGCTGGTGCCGCCAAAATCCCATAAGTGGCACAGTGCTTGATCTGCAAAAGTATCTGCACAGAGACACACGGAAGTGATTCAGCAAAGGTGCAATGCATGCATGCATGCATGCATGCATGCAACTCTTTCAAGCAAGACTTTAAAAGGTGTGTTGTAGACAGCCAGCCTGCAAGTGCTAACCAGCACAATTCTTGCACCAAGGGGGCTCAGTGCTTACTCCCAAAGATGGCAGGTGGATGCATCTCTGTCTGGGCACGTCCTCGTCAGGTTCAGTGGGAAATGCTGTCCAGCCCAGACCACGGTTGTAGTGACTACGCTGCACACGTGGCTGGACAATCTCGCCTGCACACAGGCCACATGCAATATCATGTCAAATCCTCCCCTGGCGTACTTTCCTGCATTCACAGACCCTCCAGCCTGGCACTCACATGCGCAGCCACTTCATCAGATAAAAACTGCCACGCTGTCTTTCGACTCTTGTTCAGCAAGGTTGCATGCATGCAAGTGCCCATTGGAGCGAGGAAGCTCAGCCTCACCAGGGTACTCGCGCTCGGCGCAAGCATTCATGGCCGGTTTCAGGCGGAGTCCATCCTGCTCCAATAGGCCGTTCACTTCCCTGATATTGATTCGGCCATGGCCGGAAGGGCAGGTGTCATCTGAGGCACGAAAGAGATCCAGGTGAACCATCTGATGATGCGTGCCAGCTGAAAATAGCAAAGGCGCCTGCGACTGCGCACAGCAACCAGCATGATTCCCTTATGCTCCTACTGCTTTTCTGCACCGCAGAAACATATCGGTCTTGACAGTTGCCTTGTTCATTTGCTGTGGGACTTTTGGATGCGGTTGGACCAGTGTCACAGATCTGACAGATCAGAGGAAGCAGTATTAAATTCTGGTGATCTCCTTGAATGCCTTGATCTTGAGTCAGGAAGTATAGGGCTAAAGCAGGGGCTCTGGAACGAACCCCACTCAAACTAGAAAACAAGGGGACACCAGGATTCGGGGAGAAAAGCTCACCGGCTTGTGGGAGCAGACCCTTGAGAATCTGAACAATTGCGCCGAAAGGATAAAGTGCCAGAGCTTCTACCGACATGCTGGAAGTTATGAACTCGTGGTTGACAATGAGGGCCTTTTCAAGGATGCTCAAATTGGCGTCAGAGTCACGCACCAGCAGTCTTATCAGCTTTGCCATATATATGGTCCCTGAGTTCAGATTGCAGCGCAGGAATAGCGAAAGACAAAGAACAAGGAGACAGGCATAAGCTGACGACTCGACTTTCGGAAAGTGCATTTGAAAAAGCTGAGCAGCTTTACTATTGCGCAATCGATATCCCTGGCCAAGGTTCGTGCTCAAGGTATCGTTAAAGATTAGGATGCGGGCCACACTGAAAAGAATTCCTACAACAGGCAAGCGAACGCAGAAATGAACTTCCCAGACCTAGATTATCTATCCGGACCAAGGGGTAAGGTATAGGTCAGAGTAGTGGGAACGCCGGTTAATTCCGACCAGAATCCCTGTTGATCTTCATGTTGATGTTGATGTCAATATCAATATCAATGTTACTTTAGAGACACCTTCCTTCAAACTTTTCTGACTAGGTGCATACATGCAAACATGCTTTGATACTTGAAGGCACTGAGTGCATGCAGTTGTGGTGGCCGCATGCATGTCCTGCCCCCAAGCAGGGGTCATTGCAATTGCACAGATCAACCATTCTTCACAGGGCACATTTTCACAGATCCGCGACGATTAGGTATACAGTATCATGCTCTTTCTGACAGTCCCGCACAAAGTGACCCTTCTGCACCTGTCGAGGCATTTGACACTCGTGCATTTGTTGCAGTCAAGGATGATCCCCTCAGGCCAGCCCTAGGAAGGCATCAAGCTTGCAACTGAGAAGGGCTCCCTATGTCCACCGGCACCTTCCTACAGGCAGGTCGAAATGCTTGCAGGCGTTTCCATCTTGGTTCAGTATCCCTCCTCACGCACACCCGGGGCCAACATAAATAGTGGCATACCGCTGCCTCTTTGCAGTCGATAATTCCTATTATTCCAGCCCTAGGAAGGCATCAAGCTCGCCCCTGAGAAGAGCCGAGAATGCACGCGAGCCCACAACGGCCACCGGCACCATCAGCCCCACCAAAGAGATGGTCTCCCAGGACCATTCAAAGAAGTACTTGCTGCATGCCAGAGCAATCACGACGGCCAAGTTTACAGGCTGCATAAATCCCCACACCATGAATCTCAGCTCCACCAGATACGGATCACCTGCGGGGCAAAGAGCTTTTATTGGGCTTACGGTGTCTGGCCTATCTATTAGAGGCCGCCAGTGCAGGACAATCTCCTTGGTAAATAAATTCCATTGAGAAAGTTGGCACTGACTGTTAGAGGCCGCAAGGGTAGAAGCAAATACTTGTCAAAGACATTCAACTAATGGATAGGCACTGACTGACTATGGTAAACATGGCACTCTGTTGGCCCAACATGCAGGGATATTAGCTCTGTGCTGAAGAGGGCCCAGGAAACTCACTTCCAAAGATGTGGTTGATAATGCCGGTGGAGTGCTCTACGCAGCGGAAGGTCTGAGCACTCAGCCCATCAGCTCGCGCATCTACATAGAATGCTGTCCCAATACCTGCACACAGCTAAACCTGTCAGGGCCTGCATCACGAGCTCTTACATACCAAGAAGCAAGGTGCTTCTGCAGACATGGTACAGGTGAAGGCTGTTGCATATCTCGGCCTGCCCGATCCAAGCAAGCCTCAACCAACCCAAACAACAAGCGCACAATGCTCTGTATTTCTACCGGCCCTTGTCAGCCAGAGTCAGCAGCAAGACAAAAATTAGCCTCCTATACTGCCTCTTGGTCATATGCTTGTCTAGTCCTTTTGGGATCCTCATATCAACACGTGCAGTTGTCCTACCTTTATTCACAGATGCATGGTGCCGGCTGCCTGTCAATTCCACAAGGGCATCAGCATTGGCCACATGCAGGCGCCCCTCCTTTGGCCCACAAGTGTCACTCATGCCATGGTACAGCTCAATCCACAGCAGTGCAGACTTGCCAAACAGGGTGGAGTGGACCTCAAACGGCGAGTATCCCACAAACTTCCAGCTCGGATCTGCAGCACATGATCCAGAAGAGTGAGCCTCCATGCAGACCCTGAGCATGCATGTGTGGTGCAATTACTGTATGATCGTCTCCCAGCTGCAGGAACAGTTTGCTTTCGCCACCAGGATCGAGCAGGCGAGCTTCTCCTTCACCGTCCTGTGCCATCCTCTTTTTCTCCCTGCCTGGGTGAGCTAAGTAGAAAGCAGGTTCTTCCTGGTTACAAGCAGCCAGCAAGCATCAGGTTGCTTCCATCCAAACTCACACTCAGAGAGCACAGGTCTGCAATGGCTTCTGTGCCAACCACCATAAGGTGCGTGCTAAACACTGCTGGAAAACAGCTTCGTCAGTCACGAGGCCTTCAAAGAAATTCTAAGATGGTAGACATTCTGCAGTTTGACGCACCTGGCATAAACCGTTCACACAAGACGAAACACTGGAAAGAAACCCCTGTCCACAAGCACAGCAGCCTAAGTACGTATACGGCATAAGACTAGTGCGATTTCTATGGATTAGAGAAACTCGACTACAGACTTTATTAGAGGGATCTCACCTTAGGATCTGATGGGGTGACTATGCTCGCCTAGGCCTATAGGGAGCTCACTTGCGAAAACGGAACAGTGTGCTAAAAGTGTAATGCGAAGCCCTTGCTCGCATCAGCAACTTAGCCATTGCAGAAGGTGGCGTAATTTGTCTCCAACACGCAAAAAATCAGAAGCGCTTTTGGCGTTGGTTTAGTCATCATCATGCATGCAAGGTGCTGTGTTGAAGAATGAGAGTTCTTTGCTTCTAGTCATGATCAAATATCTTGATACTGCAATTAGGTAGCTTATGATCCCTGCAAAGTAAAAAAAGGCCAAAGCACAGCACGTGAATTTATAGCAGAGAGACCCATGGAAATTTCTTGGAGGGCAAGTGTATCCACGTGTGGTGATCACCTGCGGTACCGCAGGTAGCTCAATAGGAATGCCCCATCATTTTGGCTTTCAGACTCTCTAAGGCTTTGCTGCGGCTGATCTGGTGCATGCTAGATGGTGCTTTCAGAAGATAAGAATGGGACATAGTATGCCTGAAGACTATGTCTTCGCAGGGGTTGATGAGTCATGTGCCAGACATCCATGCAAACATCGCGAGGTGACAAAATGGACCTGCAAGTTCAAGTCCATGTCAACGATACGCAGCACAACTCCGACAGCAATGGGTGACAGCAATCCGCATGACTAGTTGCGCCATGCCGGTTCCACTTCGGTGTTTCTCTCCAGAACCAGCCTCCATGCATGACATCACCCAGAGGGGCACTGCTGTTCTAGAGCTGATCCAACATGCAAAAGGCTGTTTTATGGCTTTAAGCTATAATGCCAGTCCCAGGAAGGCGTCAAGATGGCCCCGAGAAAATGCCCAGTGTGCACGCCAGCCCAACATGACCACCGGCAGCATCGTGTACAGCACAGCTGCAGTCGTGGGATGCCATCCAAAGTAGTAGGCGCCGCATACCACAGCAACCAAGTGGGCCACACTGATAGGATCTCCAAATATCCCAATGATCAGGAACCTCAGCTCCACCAAGAATGGATCATCTGCATGGCAAAAGATCCTTCCTCAAAATGTTTCTAAGGGTACTTTGGACAGACTCTTACGCCTCCGGAGTAGCACCAATGTTACAATCATCAAGGGAGGATTTGGGCCCTGACTGTCAGAAACCAAAAGTGCAGGATCAGTTGCTTGCAAAGGGAAATCCAGTGGCTGGACAGTGACTCCTGGCAATGACAAATGTCAGTCTGTCAAATCCAATACAGGCAGGAGCAGACAGCAACCTGAGTAATGCCAGGGCACTCACTTGAAAATATGTGATTGCCGACTCCCTTGAACTCATCAAAGAAGCGGAAGGTCTCAGTACTCAGCCCGTCAGCTCGCGCATCTGCGTAGAATGCTGCCCCAACGTCTGCACACAGCTCAATTATTTGAAGGCCTGCAGCAGGAATTTGTTCATAAAATTACAATCACACAATTTCTCTGCCCAGAGGCAAGGTGCATCTGCAGACAAACGCGGTTCAGCCTTGATGGCTCGACAGATGCCGGCTAGACTCAATTAACCGCGGGCACAATACCCAGTTTTTGAACCGCCCCCGCCAACCAGGGCCAGCGGTAGATAAGCACCTCCAATCCCTGCTTCTCAGGCACATGCTTGCTGAACACATTTGTGAGCTTTGTCTGAGATCAAGCAAGAGACATACCTTTGACAATTTTCGCGTGTTGCCGGCTGCCTCTGAGTCCAACAAGAGCATCGGCATTTGCAACGTGCAGGCGCCCCTCATTGGGTCCACAGGTTTCATTGGGGCCATGGTACAGGTCCAGCCACAGCGGTGCAGCCTTGCCAAACAGGGAAGGATACACCACAAAGGGCGCATGTCCCACAAACTTCCAGCTTGGATGTGCACAAAGCATTGAGCCATATAGCAGCACTGAGACGTGTAGCAAGACATGAGCACATAATTGATAACTTCTTGGATTTTGGAAGAAATCCAAGCATAACTTGATGTGGTTAAATCAAGTTGCGCACCAGGGTCGACCAGGCGAGTTTCTCCTTCACCATTCTGTGCCATTTTCAAGTTTTCCTGATTGGATCGAAAAAGCAAGAAGCAAATTTCTCTGCACAGGAGGCCACATTGCAAGCATCAGAATTTTTTTTATCTCCTCAAGGCACAGGGCTGCTGTGGCAGCTCTTGCAGCCACCACAGGGTTCGGACTGAATACTTGATTTTCCGAGATATTCGCAGATCGCAGAACATTTCATCAAGAGCCGAGTGCTTCTTAATAAATATAATAAGTACTCGTACAGTACTTCTAAATATACCTGGAACCTTCTTCGGCAGACCTTCATAAGTAATATGAGTTTGCGAGCACTCTGGGTTCGAGAGCACCTGGATCACTCTAGCGTGGCAGTACCTGTGCAAGTACCTCTTCAAACCCTGCTGGCCACAAGCAGGGCAGCTTTCAGACGGCACAGGGTTCCTTACATTGTTTTGATTGCAGAAAGGGAATGCAACACAGCGATCAGGCTTCGTCGAAGGACACGGGATTTTAAGATCTTGCCTTCGACCTTTTTAACAAGGCACTGCTCGCCTCAAGGTCAGCTACGTGCGATTGTAAAAGGTGTCACTTGAATTAAGAAAATGTGTACGTTCAAAGCATTGCTCACGTTGCAGGAGTGTCCTCAGTACCCAGAACGAAGGAAATGAAGGTCTCTTTTAGATCAGCCTATTTAGGAAGATATTAGTCATTAGCATGGCCTCTTGTTTACAAGACTTCTGTGCAAATGGCTCCAAATACAAACGTGTCCATTCTGCTCCTATGTTCAGAGAGGCAACGGCCTTCGGATTGATTTGCAGATTGGATCCATGTACTTTCCATAAAAGGCACATATGCATCCTCATGTGCACTTCACCGCGTTTTGATCATGATTACGAAATTGTCCTGCACGGCATCACAGTAGACGCACCAAAATTAATTCCTAAAGAGACATCCAAGGCTCAATCCTATGGCGGACGTTGCTGCCCCGCCTATCTCAAGATCATACACTCTGAGACTCGGTCGCGGCTGGTCTGGTGCATGTTCAATGATGGGACAAGGATCTCAGAATCTCAAGGATCTCTGGTTCTCAAGGACCTCTGGATCTCAAGGATCTCAGGATCTCAGGACGGGGCAAGGTGTGCCCAGAATGTCAGCGGGGGTGCATGCGATTGTCCCAGTGGCGCTTAATGATGAACAGGTCTTGCAAAAAGTCCACCAGCTGAATCAGCAGGACAATCGCTACGAGCCAAGGAGAGCCAGCCTGGAACAAGGGCACGTAGGCAAAGAATGGCCAGCTTGTGAATGGCGCCTTAGTGATGTCATGCTTAGTATTTGCTGCTCCAGGGGGCTCTGCACTACACAAAATCTGTCAACTGTCAACCTTTCCTGTTGTTTGATGTCAGTACAGCAAGCTCAGGTGCTGGTTGGATGCTTGTCTGGCGGCACAAAACAAGGTGCATGGGCGTATAAGAACTGCAGCTTTTCTGCGGGACGCCCCTTGCCTCTTGGCAGGAAAAGCGTGTAAAACATTCCCAATAACAGTAAGAGAAAAATGGGCATATCACCACAGAGTGAGACTACCGCGCACCGGCATACAGGTGAGGGGAAGTCTCTTTCAGTCCAATGGTCACACTGCTGAGTCCATCTGGCTGTGCTTCCAGCTCAGAATAGCACTGGACGCCTACATTCCCTCGCCCTGCAGCGGATAGCCTTGTCACACCTTGCATCATGTGGCTCGCCGCATGGAAGGTTCCCAGTAGTGCAATGCGCAGCATTCAGGTAGGAGTACAGTCCGATTGCAAGTGTGGCAAAAAATGTGACTAACCAGGCCTCCAGATTGTGGCATGCATTCCTGGTTTGAACCATGCGCTGCTCTCAATCAGACCGTCTGCCTCTGCCACATTGATCCGCCCCTCCTTGCTGTTCCTGGCTTCGTTCTTCCTCACAAAAAGTTCCAGTTTGTGCAAGGAAGGAAACATGAACCAGGGTACATGCACGCGCATTGTGCATGCTCCGACAGGCCTCCATTCTGCTTCTGTCAGTAGCAAACTTCCGAAATGAGAGCACGGCAATTCGTTGTGCTGCTTAAAACTCTGTAAGGATGGCACAGGTGCAAGCAAGGCGCCTGCCAGCCTGAGACTCATCAACGCTGTTGCACTAGAGTGTTCCTGGCTTAAGAGTACCTGAATTGCTGATATGGTGTCAAATTAACTTCGGCTTACCTAGGTTCACAGCCTTCTTCTCTGCAAAGAGCTGCAGAACTCCTGCACGCTCTTCTGCTGGAATTGTTGCTGTGACGTGCTGAATTGTTCCTTGGGTGATCCCGCAGTATTCAATGACAAGTGCACGTTCCAAGACGCTCAGGTCGGCCTCAGCAATCCATCTCTCCAGGCACAGGATGAGGTATCCTATGGTGGCCCCTCTTTTCATTGCTCCGTGTCTTTTGTTTTTTTCCAAACTGAAGGTCAAGGCAGCTTTGATCACTGAAATGTCTGCATTGCAGCAGCAGCTATTAACATTAGCAGCCCAGTTATGCTTGGATAGATATCTACCAAGCATACACTGAAGTTCTGTAGCCCTTTTGAGCATTCCTGCAAGTTCTTTGAAGCCGTAAATCATTCACAAGCTGGATCACCCTACCTAGGGAAGCCTTACGAGGTTGGCTGTTTTGACAGATCTGAGACGCTGCAGATCCCAAGGCAAGCGTCTTCTGCGCTATAGATTTTTCACGGGGTGTTTGGAGCTTTGAGCCTTTTGACTCAATTTCTCACGGTGCCAAATGTGACAAAGCACTGTTTGGGAGACAGTAGGATAAGGTTGCTAATCTCCTGCAGCTTCACGTCGAAAGACTTTGACGACAACAGAATCTACTACACAAATGAAAGAGTCTCGATCAACATGTATGATCTTGGGAAGCAAAGAAAGCACAGAAGTGAGTCCTCCTCGTCTCGGGAGGATGTTTCTGGAGGGCCATCAAGATAGGCAACCCCATGAGCACGTGACCATTCATTGATGAAAGCCCTTGATCACCTGGTCAGGAGTGTGCCGCGTGTGCACATTTTTAGAACCTCGCCATTCTGCAGATCAGCGTGACCCCGTGCCACACACCGTGGTACAGCTGGACCGTGTCCCTTATACAATCACCAATGCCAACGAAGGTTTGGGCCTGAAGGAAAGTGACACCCTGACAATGCGCTTGCATGCATGCAACTCCCATAACGCACACCATAAAGGCTTCACCTGCACGCTCATGACCCGCAGATTGCCCTGTCTAGCAGTCCTTGAGTGATAAAAATGTGAGAGTCAACAGACAGCACAGTCAACCAGCCTCTTTTCAGATTAGCAATGGCAAGCTATCTGCAATTGTAAGCAGCTTGTCACAAAGCACCACAGTTGCAAATGATCAGCTGCTGCTTTTACAGAGTCTGACATTGCTCCGTGGCCTCACACTCCTAAGCAATTCTGGACCAGTCAACGCCTCAGTACTGCGCCTCATTCTGATGCTGGCTGGATTTACTGTCTACTGAAGCATTAGCGGTAGACCTGTCACAGCACTAGACGAAGGCTTGCTGACTTACAGAAGATCAAAGTAACATCATGAGCCAGGCATACTGAGCAGAGGGCCACAAAACAAGTAGCCTTACATGTTATTGCACCCCAGTGCCTGAATACCGCGAGCGCAGATGCTAAACCAACAAGGGCATCCTTACCAGCTCCAATATAATAGTAGCCATTTTAGGTACTGAGCACCGTGCCCACGGTTGATTGGGTCTTGCTTGGATCTGGCAAGTCCAACAAGGGGTAGGAACCTGGCAGCCTTTACGTGCAGCTTGTCTGCAGACGCACCTTGCCTTCGGCAGGAAAAACGTGTAATAGTAAATAATACTAAATTTAGGTTCTGCAATCTGCGTGTCAAGGACGTGATGCATGCAGACATGACAATCCTACGACGTCATAATCTCCCATAGAATCAGCCAGATTGCATGACTCACGGTGAAAACATCCCACTGTCGCCTGACCTTGTGACCTTGTTCACTTCAAGAAAGATGCCAATCAGCTCCAGACATAGGATACACGATGCAACGCAAAACCATCCGTTCAGATAAAAGAACCCGCAGATCAGGAGCTCGGCTACAGGTGGGTTCATCAGATCCTGCTTGGCCTCTGCTGCCTCTGAAGGCTCTACACCACACCAAATAATTATGTTGCCTTTCGTCTGCAATACATCAAGCCAGATAGACAGTGTGAGCATGATGCCTAGCAGCATCATGCTGTGCACAGTGTTGGGTGAAAGAAGTTTGGGGATGAGTACAATGTCATGGAGAATCAGTGATCACCTGCAAAAAGGCGATATGAAGTCTTTGTCAATCCCAGGTTCCCACTGCTGAGGCCATCAACTTCTGCCTGCAGCTCAGAATAGCTCTCACTTCCTTGCCCTGCAGCGCACAAGTTTTTTGACAACGAGCAAAAGAAAAGAAAAAAAATCTTGACAAAAAAAGGACCCAAAAAAAAAATCCTGCTGCAGGCACATTGAGGGTCCCCTTTTCATCTGGCAACAAGCAGCACTCTTGTGACATAGGCAGCCGCGCAAACTCTGCAAAAACTGTAAAGGTGCTACTGACCTGGCCTCCAGATTGCGGCATGCCATCCTGGCTTGAAGCATGCGCTGCTCTCGATCAGTCTGTCAGCCTCTGCCACGTTGATCCGCCCCTCCTTGCTGCTGATGGCTTACTCGCTCTGTCTGCCACAGGAAGATGTTTGATACATGATATCTGCGACGATAATGCAACATATACTACAGCAATATATTATTGGTTTTGCAACATGATGAGGCTTACCTTTGTCGATTCCAAGGAGCTTTGAATTGCTGTCCAGTTGTCCAAGGTTGATGTCAACAACTGCACGCAGCAATCCGTGCGTGAGAGCTCCCGTACCAACGGCATCACATAAGAGCAGAAAAGCAGTGCACACGGTTTTAATGGACATGTTATATCACCTGCTTGCACGATGTTTTTGTGATGTCTTGGCACATGCACATGCGTAAGTTGTCAGCTGTAAGATCCTGGTTTGGTATGGAATTCTTCCAGATGCGTCAGAAGCACGAATTTCATTATTGCCTAACATCTCAACTTTGGGTCTACATTAAAGTTGCCGATGGAGAAGAAGAAAGCCACAGGATGAAGCAGCAGAAAATAGCACCACCAACACCCTTTACAAAGGGCAAAGAGGTAATAAAAGCCCAAACCCTGATCCTACGTCATTAGAAATGAAAATCTTTGCTTTCAACAAAGCACTCGCTGTTTTGATGTAAGAGAACCATTCATTTCGTCATTTACAACAGCGGTGCTCTGTATGGAGCTCCAACGGGGCAGCACGACTCCGTCATGCCCAGCATCGTACTTGTATTGGCGTTCGAAGCTTGTCCCACGTCCCTTGCAAGGGACGAATAGAAGGCAATCTGCAAAATTGCGTGTGTGTGCAGCATTTGCTGCATTCGCACATCGTTTTGCAGAAGATCGGAGGACCTATGAGAGGATCTTAAGGTACCCATCAGGGCAGGTGATTCACCTTTCACATGTGGTTTCTTCAATCCCAAACAATACTCCTGTCCCTAGCATTTTGAATGTAGCATGTTGACGACTCACGACATTTATGACTTTTCAAGTCTGCACCACTGGATTTAAGGCTTTCGCTTGCAGAAGTTTGAGCTGTTCAGTGGACTGTCCTAATTCTCTACATTGAGGCCCCAGTCTTGTATCATAGTACGTCTGTGCTGCAGGTTCGACGCATCAGGTATCCTGTAGTCGAAGATGAGGACTGTGACAGCCGTCCAAAAGAAGATCCCACACGCAGCTATGCAGAGGGCTGGGACCCAGAGAGGTGGGATGACCTGGGCTGGGATATCGTGCAGCCTTCAGGAAGAGTTGTAAGGACTGACAGGAACATGTCTAAAGGTCCCTCAGCACCCAGCATCGAGTCTCCCAGCGAGAGAGTGAGCATCTTCCCTCCGCCCTAGAACCATGGCTCCTCGCTTCTTTCAGACCCTCTGCATAACAAGTGTCTCTGCTGCTGGCTTTTGTACAATGCTGATCCCTCCATGAGACATGTCAGCGCTTTTGATCTGACTTTGCACAAGCAGGTGACTGCTCTGCCGAGCTCGCCAGCGGAGCTGCTGAGATACATATCCTCAGAGCCATACAAGCAAGCACAGCGGGAGCTGCAGGAACGGGTGTCTACCAGCTACGAGGTAGGCTGCTTTTACTGAAGTACTCTACTCTATTTGTACTTGCTCCTCTCGCTTCTGCTATGCCGAAGTGACATGAAGCTGGGCAGATCCCTGAAGCAGACGCTTGACTGACAGTGATAAGGCAAATCCAATGACATGGATGTCAACATGTCATTTCCCTGCTACAGCTCTTCTGTGTCCTCTGTAGCCACTCCGTTTGTCCCTTATCCGGAGTCTACTATGAGGAGTCTATCAAGAATATGAATGGCATGGCTGTACGTCTGTGCAGGTGTTGGAGGGGTCGCCCTGGGTCATGTCCAGGCCGGTGTATGTGCTGGCATCCAAACAGGCGGACAGGGAGGCAGGACTCACGCACACACTCCGCGCGCGCGTGTCTCGGCCAGAAGCAGAGAATGAGCTCTCGAGGGTGAGAAGAGTTCTGATCGCTATGTTCTGAACTGCTTACCTTGGCCCTCAATTACCAAGCTCAGCGCAAAGTGCTGTGCGCTTGCCAATGCCTTTCAGTTCAGGCAACAGGGGAAGGTTCTGGCCAAAGCATACACAATGCAAGCTTGCCTGCCCAGTTGTTTTTCTAAATACACGACAAAGGGATGCAGCCATGGAGGCACGGGGTGCACAGTCGACTGGGCAATGCAGTGTGATGATGGGAATGGTGCTGCAACAGGTGTTGGGCAGGCGACGAGCGGATGGGAGGAGCTTGATTTCGGTGTCGGAGATGCGAGACGGCATCATAACGTTTGAGAGCGAGGCTGATGCGCAGAGATATGGCGCCCTGCTGGAGGCTGAGGGCCACCTGGAGGTGAGTCTGCCCCCTCTGCTGATTATCTGCAGCTCTTGGATTTTCTCGGACATGTCTGGACCTGCAGTGTTGTGCAGCAGTGGCCATCATGAATGACCCTGCTGGCAAAACCACTGTGTGATCGCTCTTCATATTAGCTAAGCAGCATAAGTATATTGTATTCAATCCCCGCAAATTTCACATGCGGTGATCTCCTAGTGCTCTGAAGCACACGGAAAACCATATCTTTCCCGCTGCAGAGCATGCATGCGTCTCTCTTCTGGCGAAAGGTGGGTGTGTTCGGCTACCGTGCATATGCTGCTTTCTGATCCTTCTTAGGCAGGCACTTGGAAAAGCTACTGCTTACACATGTCTCTGTGGCTGCCTAGCTCATGCGCGAGAGGGGGGGGATTTAAACAAATCGTGTGACTTCGCAGACGAGCGACTTGAGATGGAACAAGAATTGTGCTGACTGGGGTTAAAGACGGCTTGTTCAGCAATCCTGCCTGTGCTTGCCGGAGTCCTGCTGACTGGAATTCTTGGTGGCTGCGTGCCAGGTGGCGGTGATGCGCGCTGACTCGCACGAGCTGTTCAGGGCGTCGCAGAGCGTACGCAGCGTGGTCGTGCTGCTTCGCTCCGGCTGCCACCTGCCCCAGCCAGACCAGCTGGCCGCTGCTCTGCGCAGCAAGCGCTCCCTGGAAGACAGCATTGATGACTAAGCTGCCTGTAACTGTCTGGAGAGGCAATGACTAATCCGTATGTGTCTGTTGGGTCCGCGCGATGAGAGGCATTGATGGGATTGAGAATGATGTGTACACTATGCTGTCGGTGCTGCAGCTGCAGTCTAGAGGGGTCAGGCACATGTACAATATGCTGTGTCGCAGGGTGCCCTGCGCGTTGAGGTGGCATGCGATTAGGGAGGCGGTGATGTGGATGATTGTATTGGTTGCTTTATTGCCAGCAGCGCTGAGTGCGCTTTGCTTAAGGTTTTCCCTCATCAAAACTTAATTGAATTTCTCGTGCGTTGATGAGCGCCGTTCATTTTTGCACAGCACGCCTGTAAGATTATCTGTCCTGATCATTTCAATACCTATTCCAATCTTGTGGTCAGAAGTCCGCCTGCCTCATGAGGCAGGCAGACTTCTGACTCGAAGCAGGCTGGCTTGAAGCATTTGCACAACGCAGCGCTGCTAGCCTGTATTTGCACTGCACAGAAAGCCTCAAAGCATGCTGAAGGGTTTCTTGCTGATTCTCTCGCTTGATCTCCTCCTCCTTGCTTCTCTGCAAATTTTAATCGAGCTTATTTCCCCAATCGCCAGGGATGCTGAATTATCTGGGGAGACATGGCACGGCACGCCGTTCCATGACGCGTCCGTCCGAGATCACCAAGCCTCGTGCGGTTTCGGAACGTCTCTGATTCTTCCCGATAAAGCAAAAGGGCATTTTTGTCATTCCAGACGATGTCATGATTTGTCTTTATCATCGCATCGAGCAGAAACTGTTTGCGATCACCCTGAATTGAACACCCTTATGCCAGGACTGCTGCTGAACTCTCTGCTTCTCTGCTTTCACCGTCAAGAAAGGTCACTCCTCCCATGACTTCGTTATAGATCTTAGTAATTATATTGGGTTTTTTACGGCTGCTCCTGAGTGCGTACCCGCGTGAATGTCTGTCCAAGGTTTGGGCAGATTATGACATTGAAGTGCTTCAGGTCGATGGCAACCCATAGAACTCACTCGGTAGAATAATTCTCTAAAATGAGTGATAGAGAGGCTCAGATAGGCAAAGATTTGGACGAAGAGATGTATCGTTGCTGCAAACATGATAGAGTGCCGGACAGGAAGACCACCTTCATTTCAAGGGCCAGGATCTCGCCACCACCAGAGCCACTGGATTTCGATGGACCCTCTGGAACGGGAAAAGGAAAACCTTCATCCGTGGATCTGGAAAGCGCTTCCAGCTGGTCAGATGACATGCACGGATTGGGGAATTTGGACCCTCAGAGGTCAATCATCTTGAGGTTCGAGTGCATGAGTGCCACAGAGCTGAAGGTGAGTGCATCTTCTGAAGCCACTGTTATGAGCCTCGCAAGCATATACTGGCAGAAGTGGAGCGCATTTCTGTAGAGCAATTAGGACGACCACTAACAGTGGGAATACAACGGGAACGGGGATGCAGGTTATTCTTCTGGCGCTCTACACACTGCTCTTCTTCGGAGTGCTGGCATTGATTGGGCTGATCATAGTGAAACAAATGGTGGTGAGTATCCCAACCTGTAATGTAGCTGCCTGGATAATGCAGCTCTGGCCTGATTTTCATGGATGAACTGCACTTTCCTTGTCAATTTAAGATTCAGCATTGCATGGTGCATGACGGTTACTGTGCCTGCAGCGCAAAGATTCAGCATGGCTGGGGAACAAGGCTTTCTCAAAGGCCAGCGTGGGCATGGCAGTCCCCTGCCTGGCCCTTCTGCTGACCATTCTCAGTTGGGGCCTTGCTCGCATCTGGAGTGCCTGGAGCAGTGGCAAGCACTGGTGAGTAAGCGTGGACGCAGCATTCCTACTGCACATGTTCCTGCACAGCCCAATCAATGTTTAGCATGCTGCTCACAGGACCGCTCAAAATATGTGATGGTTACACTTTTTTGGTCTTCCCTGAAACATGATGTGCAGGGGTTCAAGAAGGAGGCGGCTGGTCATCCTGGCCCTTCTACAGACTGTCCTGCAGGCATGTAGTCTTCCCAGATCAAGCCACCCATTTAGCACTTGCAATACGCACAGGGTAATATTGTGGGCCCTGGCTGGCAGGGGGCGGCCAAAGTTCTGAGCACCGCGCCTACGGATGATTGGGCCTGGCTTGGATCTGGGCTAGTCCAGCAAGGGGCAGCAATGTGGCAGCATTTAACTGCAGCATGTCTGCAGGCACACCTTGCCTCTTGGCATGAACAGTGTGACACAATATTAACAATATTTTTGTAGGCCCGGAGCTGCGACTGATGCATTCATCTGCGCGCAGACGGTGAATGTCACTTTCTGGTTGACGCCGCACACGCACATACTGGCGACATCCTGTGGCTGGTTCGATGCCATCATCGACCATTCTGGAGTCATTCAGTGGACCATGTGGAACACGGTGATGCTTCCTGAGTCCTGTGCTGTTTCAATTCAAGCATGCAGGGAATGCAGAGACTGGACATTTGAGAGACGTGTATGGCTATTCAATGTGCCTGATCCAAAGTCATGTTGCCGACGCAGATCTTCCTGACCCTGACTGTCAGCGCACACAACAGCAATCCCTGGCTGCACAAAGGTACTGTGTGTGTTTTCAGATCGGCGGTCCTCTTTTCAGCATTATTTTTGCACTCTGTTACTGTTAAGCTCCCTCTTTTGAAATGACCTGCACTCCCATTTTATAATCAGAGTACCCTGTTGCACAGTGAGCCGTGCTTCACATAATTTTTGCTAAGAAATTTCTCCAAGCCTGTTTTAATGTGACTGCAGGGAAGCCCGTCTCAACAAGTCCTGACCCGCTGATTCTGGATGCACCCCTTTGGTATCACGCCCCCAAGCTTCTGCTGTGGTGCGGCTTCCAAGGCACCATCATCAGTGAGGCCGTCATGGTAAATAAAGGTATGCTCACCTGAGGCACTTCTACCATGATCCAGCTTTGCCACCCAGGCAGACATGCATGTGAAGTTTCGGTCTTGCCCCTGGATAGGGCCGCTTTCCCCCTGTTCCCTTCAGCGTCTTATTGTAGCAAAACAAAACAGAAGATTTGACTTGTGCTTGAACTCACGCAGCCATGCATCACGCGTGATGCTGTCTCATGAAATAAGCTCAACGTAAATATTATGCTCAATGCATCAAGACTGCAGCTTGTCTTCAGGACACACCTTGCCTCGTGGCAGGAGAAGTGTGTAATAACAGAAGTTGAAAAAAGAAGATGACTGATGCTTGGCAAGATGGAACAGATGACCAGAAAGACGCGTGCAATTGGGAGAAGTGGGAGGGATCCTGCGCACCTGTCCTGCGCACAAAGATCATAAGCATCATCTGGGGTGTCCTCTCTGTGGGCTACTTTGTGGTCTACGTTTTCTACAACACCCGCGCGCGCGTGCGACTGGAGAAACTCCCCTACAACCGCTTCCGTACCGGCAACCTGCTCCAAAACTGGCAGGTGCGCTTTGTCATTCTGCTTTATGTAAACCACATTCTCCGACCCGGCTGGTGGGGGCAATATACCGAGCACCGTGCCCCGGCTGATTGTCTCTTGCCTGCGATCTGTCGAGTCCCAAAAGGGTAGCATATGTGACAGCCTTCACCTGCAGCTTGCCTGCAGTCGCACCTTGCCTCTGACAGGAGCAGCGTGTGAAGATAGTTTGGTTGTGTGCATGGTTGCTACAGTTGCCACGCATGCTTGGATACGTGAGAACTATTGCACATTTTGGGCTGCTGTATCCCTGTATCAACAGAGATTGTGTTTTTGGCAACAGAGGCGCCAGGGGAAGTGGATCATGAACTTCATGGTGGCCTCAGTGCTGACGTCCTGGTACTTCAGCTGGAATCACTGCAGCGGGTACTTCACAACCTGGATGGGTGTCTTCCCTCTTGAGGTGGTTGTCACAGGGGCAATGGTGCGTGCTCCCCTGCCACCAGAAAACCCCAACGTTTGTGACCATTACTGATGATGCCAAATAAGTTGACCTGCATCTTTCGGCTGTTTTTTATTGTAACGATGGGTGCTCCAGATCGTGTCCATTGCCATGTTATTATTTCCTCACCTGTCAAATTAGACTGGCACCCATTCTTCCATGCCGCGTTGTTGCCTGAGACGTACCAAGTCCCCTGAATTGTGCAGGTGGCCAATTCGCTGTTCATGTTCCCCATGCCCGCCAGCAAGGCGAACCCAGGGGTGCAGACTCTGCTCCAGGGCTTCTCCTGGAGCGAGGCCACGCGGAAGGATGACCTGGCGCAGCGAAATCTCCTGATTGGCCCACATGTCAAGGTTTGCTGTTCCTCTGTATTACCTGTGGAAATTAATAGAGCCACGCAACATGTGCCTTCACGCCAAAGTGCATTACAATAGAGGTCAGTGCCCGGCTGCCGGGGGCATTGTGAATGCTGAGCACCATGCCCATGGTGGATTGGGTCTTGCTTGGATCTGGCAATCCAACAAGGGGTAGGATCTTGGCAGCCTTTACTTGCAGCTTGTCTGCTGACGCACCTTGCCTCTGGCACTTGAAAGCCTGTAATGATACGTCAGTGCCTGATATCAAAGCAGCTTTGAGATCAGCAAGGTGACATCTGCAAACCTCACGCATGCCTGTGCTTCTTCTCTGCAGGATGTGAAGAAGCAGCCAATGTTCTGCCTGGAGACAGCAGTCAAGCTGCTCACCTTCAGCTGGGTGGTATATAACGACACAACCCCACCTGCAGCCGAGCAGGAAGTCCGTATTGACCTTCCTGACCCCGAAAGCAAGGACCTGCCACAGACTTTGCAAGCCAAGGAGGTCAAGGTCATGCAGACGGTGCGTGCTCCAAGCACACCCCATTCAATCTTTTGTGATCATCAGGGGCATCAGAGCTTTCATGCTTTCATGCTCTAATGATCCGTGCAGAATTTTGCTTTTAAGCAACCCGCTCCAAGCGATCAATTTGCTCAAGCGAGCGAGTGTCCCCAGTTTACAGACTGCCTTTCTGACCACGGTGATGAGGCAAACTGGTAGCGGGGTGTTGATCTGCAGGGTGACACTGAAAAAGGTGACAGAGAACACATGCGCAGTGTATCGCTTGACGGCCAGAAGGCTGCCGAAATTGAGGAGCTCACCAGAGCGCAGCTGATGACAATGGCGCTGAGTTTCTATGACTTGCAGCACACACACATCATCCATGAGAAGGACCCAGACACCAAGGTGCACCGCTGGCTCATGCTTATTCTTGGCAAACACCAACAGTCTGCAGCGGAAGCGAATCTATATATCAGGGTCAATTAGATGCACACTGGGAGAATTTGGCCTTGTGTCCTAGGACCTGTGCAACACAAGGGGCTCGACTTTGTACCTATGAGAACTGGTTTGCTGCTACCCATCCCCGTCGCCATTGTCTTAGGATCTCTGTGTCTGCCACCACGCTTAGACTCTTCCTGCGCTTTCGTACTGGTTGTCACGGTCTTCCAGTTGATCAGGGTCGTTGGGGACATCGAGTACCTCGCTCAGAACGTTTCTGTCACTTGTGCAACACTCAGGCCATTGGTGATGAACGCATATTGTCCTTGAATGTCCTGCGCTTCATGATCTGCGTGCTAGGTATGACAGCCTGTTTAGGCCCAGTATTACCACTATGCGTCAGTTCATGTGGCAAGATGATCTTGCACAGGTGGCTCAGTTTATCAGACTCTCATTAGGACGCGTAAACACTGCTCTAGATACAGTGAACATCTAATCAGCCTTGTTGGCTGGCATGATGTAATGTTTCTCTCTCTCTCAGGTAGCATAGGGATAACATAATGTTCTGTAGGTACGCCTGATTGCCACTTTCTGGGCTGACCTACTGGCATGTGATCAGGTGCTAATTTCTTGGAATGATGACACGATCGTGGTGGCCTTCCGAGGCACTGCCAGCCTCAAGAACGTGCTGCATGACCTTCAGGCAAGAGCTCAGACACCTTTACTTTTTCTTTCACATTGCACAAGCCACCAGCATCTGCAAGCTCTGTGTTTAAAATGAAATTCCTGACTCAGTTGACGGCAGACCAATCCTGTAATAACAGCGATCGCCATGCGGCATGGCCCATGCCGTCTGCGCCTTGATAATTCTCTCGTATGATGTGCTCCTGTCACTACCGTGCAACAGCCATCATGACAGGCAGAAGCAGCTCTGCCCAATCTGAAGCCTCTGCCTGAGTGCTTCGTGCAGGCGTGGCGGGCGGAGCATGTGCCGAAGAGGGGTCGCTTTTGGTTGGGGCGGCGACCCCTAGTGCACAAGGGGTTCTGGCGCTCCTGGAGCGCGCACGGCATCGGAGACCGCGTCATGGACTTCATCGGGAACCTTCTGACAAGGAGCAAACTTCCCGCTGCAGACTGGCATGTCTACATCACAGGTCAGCCCCTCGTTGCATCTCCCACTCTCTGCCTTGACCCTTAATTCCAGAAGGAATCACAAAGTTGCTGCAGAGCTACACTGCACTCCCTGGCCCTTAGCAATAGCACTTGACACCTGGAATAGCGCAGAATGATCACCATCACCGCCGTTTCAGGACATGCAATAAAAGCAGGACTTAGCCATGCACGCATGCAGGGCACTCGCTGGGGGGCGCTCTGGCAACGCTGGCTGCTTATGATATCCAGACAGCGTTCGGATTCAAGGACCTGCAGGTATACACGTATGGTGCACCTCGCACCGGCAACCACGCCTTTGCAAGGTGCGCAGCCCACTTGCCACTCCTGCACACGATCCAAAAGCTGTGCGCATGTCTTCTCTCCTGGGTGCTGCCGTTCAATGCTTGTGCATGCATGGCCGTGAATGCCGGCATGAACCCTAATATGATGCTGAACAGAGCAACGCGCTGAGGTAAGCAGCAGGCATAGAAGCAACAGGCACAGTCCTTTACTGAGAAGGACTATGCAGGAACATAGTGCATGCATGCATGCAGCTCGTTGCTGCTTTGTCCCTTTACTAATTGTTCGTGCAAGAGGCCAGCATTCACTGTGTTTGTGCAGGGAGTACGAGGCGCTCATACCGGAGACCTGGCACGTTGTCCATGACTCGGATGTCATTCCGCGCGTGGGCAAGTTTGTGCGCATGTACAAGCGCCCGGGCGCGCGGGTCATCATTGACCGAAAGGGGCCCATCGTCGTTCGGCCCAGCGCCCTCGAGCTGCACCTGCGCCCCAGTGCGGATCCAACGCTCCTGCATTTTTTGCTTTCATATGATCACAAGTTGTATGTTTGACACTATGAAGGGCAGGAAGCATTATTAGCATGCGAGGGCTGCAGCTGCTCTCTTCAAGCTACTGCTCTTCTCACCACGGCCTTCTGCCATGCATGCAAGACAGCTGCAAGCACCCTGCTGTCCACGTCTTGTCCTAGTTGTCCGCAATTGCTTCAGGTCTTTCCTGCGTCTTCTTGGAATGATCGCATCCCTTTGCTGGCCTGCAGCATGCCGCAGCCTGAAGGCGCACTACCTGAAGTCCTACCGGAGTGCTCTGGGAGGAGTGCTGCGCGCGCAGTTCTGCCCCCTCAAGGCATTTGTCGGTGGCCGCCGTGCAGCGCTGACCCTCGCCGACAGCCCCCGGGTCTCCTCTTACCTCTGCTCCACAGGTGAGTGCCATTACGTGCCTGCCCTTCATGTGCATCCCCACATCTGCATGCACCGTGCACAGAGCCTTTTGAGAAAGGACTGAAGGGGATTGAGGACTGCAAACGTCAGGGCAGAGCGAGCGCCATAGATAGGGCTACCTCGCTTCGAGCGGCATGCAACAATAACACAATGGATCCCGGCCCAGAGGCAAGGCATGACCACATTACAGAGCAGCCTAAACAGGCATGCATGCGAGTTTTTCCGCATGGATATCAATATTGGGTTTTGCTGCCCTGCTGCAGGCTTGGACCTGGTTGCACTGAGCGAGAGTGACAGCAGCCTCGGCGATGCGACAGACTCTGATGCAGCATCTGTCACTTCTGATGACGTGCCTTCGCGAATGCCTGCTTGGGCATATGCACTGATGGACCAGGTGCCTTTTCCCCCTACAGTGCATCACCTAGTCACTGCCCCTCCATCCTCACCCTGCACCGTTTGTGGCTGTGCCGTAGCTCGCTCTGCTGCTTTGATGGCCTGTGGCCCTTTGCACATGCATTGCGTCAAGTTGATAGGTCCTTCCCGTTTTTCTGCAGATCCATTGTGATATGAAACCGTGCTAATGTGCGCTCCTGCCAGGCCTAGGAGGCTTGCATGCCTGCTGCTCTGTTGCTAATTGTGCTGCTATGGGCTGGCTGCAGGTAATGGGCACGTCCCTGGAGTCCAATATTGCGCGGGCGGCTCACATGACACGGCAGCCGGGGGATGATCATGATTTGGTGACAGGCAGCATACAGGAGAGTGCGCACAGCCTGCAGCGTTGATTGAGGCAGTCTTTTATGCAGGGGAAATTCGAAGACACCAGCAGGGGACCCTACTTTAAGGTTAAAAGTCCTTTGATACCAGAGTCTACAGGGAGTGGTACCGCACACTGTGGCACCGCCGACTAAGCTGGAACAGTGTTAGCATGCAGAGGTCAGAAGAGAAGCCCAGATCGCTGGGTCGCAGTTGGGCTTCTGCTATTCAATTTGTAGGTGGATTGCCGTTTGTTGGCAGGCCAGTTTGGTTCTGGATACAGACTGTCTACCGTCCAGATTTTTTCCTGACCACGGTAGTTCTAATGAAGGTTCATGAGCAGAACGTCGGTGATTGAACAGAAGTACGCTGAGTTTTACCATTCAAGAATGGCAATGAAAAAATGAGTGTACCTGATGTTGACAGTTGTCTCGTTGTGAACTGGAGTGAGAGGATTGTCCTCGTGTTCACCCTCGCGCGTTGAGGAGGGGGGGAGATATCTCAAGGGTGGATCTGTTATACGTAGGAATGTCATAATTTTCTGAATTTCACCCAGCTAGAGTAGAGATAAGTGTCATAATGTACATGTTGTTGTGGGCGTGTGTTTGATGGAGGTGCCTAAAGGCACGCATGCCAGGTCAGCTGTATTCGTACCTTTTGATGTCACTCTTTTGAGCAACTGTGCGTTGAGATTGAGACCTGAGATTGTAAGGCTAGAGCTGTGTCGCATTTGAGGGTATCTTTCTTCACTGTGTATCTGCAGAGGGAAGCACTGCTGCCATGCAGTGCATGCATGCCATGCAGAGCTTTGGCGCGCTGTAGTGTGAAGTGTTTGACAGGTCTCTTAAGCCTTACTAAGTAATATATAGTATATGGACACATAATTTGTTCTTGGTCCGGATCAGCCATGGCGATGTGAACGCTCAATTAATGTGTACAGATGTGTTCTCCAATGCCTTTTTGTCGATAGAACTGTCAATATTTCCTGCCTCCACAGTAGCAGCAACTAGGATCAAATAATTTTGATCCAGTACTCAGAGAGTCAACCTTGAAGCCTTTCCTCTTATTAGTTCGGCCCCTACTGCGCTAGCATGTTGAACATAATCCTAATTCAGCGTGCAGACTGAGTATTCACTGCTCCCATTCAACAATATTCGACAAAGTGTCCAAAGGATAGAACAGCGCAATCAAGTCGCGTTCTATTTCGTTCATTTTCTTGCCTACTATTATAAGCCAAAGGATGGGCCTATCTGTGTTCAAGCACTATCGTTCTGGTCATGATTCTTGACCAAGAAGAGTGGCCTTTGAAATAATTGGATGGCACACAGTCTAATCCAGAACACTGCAGTCTCGCTTAGGACCCGTCCACAACTTGCAAGCTGAACAACTTGACTTTGAACATGGCCCTCAACTGTGACCAGACGCTCTGCTCCCTCTAAGGCCTGCATGCCGCCGGCAATCACCCGGCAGCCATTGCCACCTCTGCAAAACAGTACTCTCTGCAGATCCCAGCATCTGAGCTTCAGCATGTCATGTGTCCTGTCACCGCTTCATTTCAAGGCTGCAGGCCGCGCGTACTGTCCTGTATGCTGCCAGTCACCAGATCGTGATCATCCCCCGGCTGCCTCGTCAGGTGCGCTGCGCGAGCAATGTTGGATTCCAAAGATGTGCCCACCACCTGCAGTCAGCCCAGACAGCACCCTTGAAAATAGAACAGCAGGCCTGCAAACCTACTAGGCCCGGCCAAGGCCGGTCTGGGCAGAAGTGTGGGGCCTAATCCGCAGAAGCGCAGATCAGCACAATTCATCTCACATTCAATCTGCAAAAGCACCAGCACAAAGAATGGGAGGGATACATCTAGTTGATGCAATCCTTGCGCAACAGGGCCAAAGTCCCTCAAAGCAGCAGATTAAGGTAAGGCACTGTCATAAATGGTGCACGATCAGGGTGTACGGGCAGTGACTGAGTGATGCATGATGAAGAAAGGAGAGCACCTGGTCCACGAGTGCATGTGCCCAAACAGGCATGCGCGAAGGCACGTCATCAGAAGTGACAGATGTTGCATCAGATTCTGTCGCATCGCCAAGGCTGCTGTCACTCTCGCTCAGTGCAACCAGGTCCAAACCTGCAGCAGGGCAGCAAAACCCAATATTGATATCCATGTGGAACAAATCGCATGCATGCCTGTTTAGGCTGCTCTGCAATGTGGTCGTGCCTTGCCTCTGGGCCAGGATCCATTGTATTATTGTTGCATGCCGCTCGAAGCGAGGTAGTCCTATCTATGGCGCTCGCTCTGCCCTGATGTTTACAGTCCTCAATCCCCTTCAGTCCTTCCTCAAAGGCTCTGTGCACGGTGCATGCAGATGTGGGGATGCACATGAAGGGCAGGCGTTTAACAGCACTTACCTGTGGAGCAGAGGTAAGAGGAGACCTGGGGGCTGTCGGTGAGGGTGAGCGCTGCACGGCGGCCGCCGACAAACGCCTTGAGGGGGCAGAACTGCGCGCGTAGCACTCCTCCCAGAGCACTCCGGTAGGACTTCAGGTAGTGCGCCTTCAGGCTGCGGCATGCTGCAGGCCACAGAATGAGCATCAGCTCCAGAACTGCTAGTAAACTCTGAATGGCACTATAGAAACTCATTAGGGCCAAACCATCAATTCAACTCAGTTTCTGAGCATTGATCGAGTCCTTCAGGGTTCCCGCTTAGCATGCCAGTATCAATTCAAGAGCGCGCACATTTAAGGGGTAAACAGCACTGCTATGATTTATGGTGAAGGTCACTGAGGACCCATGTGCGTCAAGAGAGACAACTGCAAAGATTCAGCCATGGCACAGGACAGCAGAATTCATGCAGTGCAGGAGAGGCTGGGCCGCACTTGGGCGCAGATGGAGTTCAAGGGCGCTGGGCCGCACGACAATAGACCCCTTTCGGTCGACGATGACTCGCGCCCCAGGGCGCTTGTACATGCGCACAAACTTGCCCACTCGCGGGATGACATCGGAGTCGTGTACAACATGCCACGTCTCGGGGATCAGAGCCTCGTACTCCCTGAAACGCAACATGCCGCCCATTCAATGAAATAACACCCGTATCCATGCAAGGCCTGGGCGCAAAAGCATTGTCCTCTGCTCAGGCGGCATCAGCGTCACAAGTCTTGCCCACCAGCAACAGCAGACGAGCAAACGCAGCAGAGAAGCAATTGCGCCCATCTTCGTGGGAAGAGCTTGAGCATGTGATGCACACCAGCCAACAAATTTGGACACCTGACATTTGCACAGATAAGGATATGCATGGTAGGTTCCCTGGGCCGCGCACCGAGCAAAGGCGTGGTTGCCGGTTCTGGGCGCGCCGTAGGTGTAGACCTGCAAGTCCTTGAAGCCGAACGCTGTCTGGATGTCATAAGCAGCCAGCGTGGCCAGTGCGCCCCCCAGCGAGTGCCCTGCATGCATGCAGGAATGAGTCACGCCAGGTCACGCAGTGGCGATGATAAGACTTTTCTAAGCGAGCATTAAAACAAGTAGTGGGGACTTTTTGGGGGTTGTTCATCATTACTGAGGGGCGTGAAGACTTCAAAGTAGTTCTGCCACAGACTTATGTGCAGGTCACACACTGATATACCGATGAGGGTCCTCCTCCAGTATTCCCAAGGGATGTGCGATTGCTGGGAGCCTTAGGCTTCAAAGCAACTCTGCCACAACCTCCCGCATGTTTGTACAGGCTGCTGTGATATAGTGTCTGATAAAACAGAAAGATGATCAGTGGGACTGACCTGTGATGTAGACATGCCAGTCTGCAGCGAGAAGCTTGCTATTTGTCAGAAGGTTCCCGATGAAGTCCATGACCCTGTCTCCGACGCCGTGCGCGCTCCAGGAGTGCCAAAACCCCTTGTGCACCAGCGGCCGCCGCCCCAACCAAAAGTGGCCCCTCTTCGGCACATGCTCCGCCCGCCACGCCTGAGGGAGACATGCAAATGAACCAGTCAGAGTGAGGACAGAGTATCCGACAGTCTACGCTGTTACTTGCAATGACATGTATAATAAGCACCACAGGGCCACAGCTGCCTTCAAGTGACAAGACTGGCGAAGCATGTAAGGGCCTGTCCGCATGTCAGACCCGTCTGGCTTTTCTGCCCTCAAAAGAATGCGAACATGAACCTGAGCGGCAGTTGATATCAGAACCTGCAGATACTGATGTTACTGCACAGGGTGTTAAGGGTCTTGCCTGGAGGTCATGCAGCACGTTCTTCATGCTTGCAGTGCCTCGGAAGGCCACCACAATCGTGTCATGACTCCAGGAAATGAGCACCTGATTTCAAGCCAGTTGCTCAGTCCCAGACATTCAGTAAATTAGACTGCCTTGCAACGGTAAATGGGGTTTCTGAATCTGCCACTGTCATGAAGTCATTGTGGCTGTGGCATCTGGGTATTGAGATTGTACGTGAGCCAGCAGTGCACCTTGGTATCCGGATCCTTCTCGTGGATGATGTGGGTGTGCTGCAGGTCATAGAAACTCAACGCCGTGCTCAATAGCTCTTCCCTGGTGAGCTCGGCAGGTTCTGCAGCCTTGTGGCTGTCACGCGAGGCGCTGCAGGTGCCGCCTTTGTAAGCATGCTCCCTGTCACCCTGCGGATCAGAACATTATTTTGTCAGAGAGGCCCAATTCTCTGCATACGCCAAATGGCAGAATGCAGTCTGGCGACCTCCACAATTAGGAGCATGTGTAGCGTTGAAATCAGTGACGCACAAGGCAGGTTTACGCAAGGAAGGCAGCATCAAAGCTTGATCCCAGTGCAAATGGAACTGTTTGACTTGGGTTGGTTGTGCTACAAGAAATGCGCGCACCTGTAGGAAAAGCTTGGCCTCGTTGACTTGCGCTGTCTGTTTGAGACTCTGGCTGTTGGGGTGTGGAATATTGATGTGCAGCTCCTTTTCTGCAGCAGGTGGGGTGGTGTCATCGTACACCACCCAGCTGAATGTTAGCAGCTTGACTGCTGTCTCCAGACAAAACATGGGCTGCATCTTCACATCCTGTAACAGCACAGCGCAGCTTCACACGAATCCAGCCGCACTTCTTTGCTGGTCTGTGAGACAGCTGGACCATTACAGCTGTCTCACAGCAGGATCGGGCAGGGAGGTTTTTTTGGGTTGTTTGGGTATGTGAATTTGCAAAAGTAATGTGATGCATGAGTGCGGCGATCTTGAGCAGTGAGGCTCGTCTCATACGCACTGGTTGTGGAGATATGGGGTAGCAAACCTTCACATGTGAGCCGAGCAGGAGGTTCCGCTGTGCCAGGTCATCCTTCCGCGTGGCCTCGCTCCAGGAAAAGCCCTGAAGCAGAGTCTGCACCCCGGGGTGTGCCTTGCTGGCAGGTATGGGAAGCATGAACAGCAAATTGGCCACCTGCCAGAGTGGGAAGTGCTGACTTTAGTTTCAACGGGCAAAGGCAAGGCCAGAATGATTTCAATTGGAATGTCATTGGTGTAACCAGAAATATAAGAGAAAGGCACCCACCATGTCCCCTGTGACAACGACCTCAAGGGGAGCGATACCCAGCCATGTAGTAAAGTAGCCGCTGCATTTGGTCCAGCTGAAGTACCACGAGGCGAGCACAGACGCCACCATGAAATTCATGATCCACTTCCCCTGGCGCCTCTGTAGCAGAGCAGCATTCACTCTTCAGACATGCACGGAAGCTGAAGCAAACAATCCCCTCGCTGTTTTAAGCATGCATGGCAGAATCTGGTGATTTCAGAGCAGGACATCGGTCCCAGCAAGGTGGATGTGCTTGCGCACCTGCCAGTTTTGCAGGAGATTGCCGGTGCGAAAGCGGTTGTAGGGAAGTTTCTCCAATCGCATACGCGCTCGGGTGTTGTAAAAGACGTAGACCACAAAGTAGCCCAGGGAAAGGGCTCCCCAAACAACGCTGAAAATCTTTGAGTGCAGGGGAGCGTCACACGCCCCCTCCCATTTCCTCGAATCGCATGCAAACGTGTAATCACCTGCTCAACCTATCAGGCATCAGACAAACCCCCCTGAAGAGAAAGCGACAGTTTGAAGGGGCTCTAGGTAAGAGCAGTAAACTCAAGCACCCCCTCTTGCCTGGGGAAGGTCATGGCACATATGGATTAGGTGAGTGCACCTTGACTTTCCATGACAGCGTCGCTGATGATGGTGCCTTGGAAGGCGCACCACAGTAGAAGCTTGGGGGCGTGATACCAAAGGGGAGCATCCAGAATCAGCGGGTCCGGCTGTGTGGGGACTGGTTTTCCTGCACAACATGACCCAATGAGCTCAATTGTTGCGACATGCCTGCAACGCTGCCTTCAGCAGACCATTCCTGCACTAGATCACGTTCGGTTCAGGCAGATAGTGCAAGGGTTTTCCATGAACAAGAAGGCTAGAGCCGGCACCTTTGTGTAGCCATGGATTGCTGTTGTGGGCACTCACAGTCAACGTCAGGAAGATCTGCGTCAGGACTGAGCGTAAGAGATCAGGCAAGAGCGATTTGTGACCATGATGCAGTTTGGCCAAGTCTGCACATTACTCATGCCCCTCCTGCTTCATGAGTTCTGCATTCAAGGCAGCGCAGCATCTCATAAGGCTCACCGTGTTCCACATTGTCCACTGGATGGCTCCAGACGCCATGACTATGTCATCGAACCAGCCACATCGGGTCAGCAGTATGTGGACATGCGGTGTCAGCCAGAAGGTCACATTCACTGTCTGCGCACAAAGAAATGCATCATGACTGATCAAGACTTCAGAGGACATCCTGATGCAGTGATCTGACATATTTGTGCGTGGGGTGAATGAGAAAAGGAACAAGCCTGCGCAATGGCCTGCACAAGGGCCATTGTGACGAGCCGTTTTCTCCTTTCACCCCTGGACACATCGTGGGCAAATCAGCAGCATGCACCAGTGTTGTACCGTGTGCAAAGCATGCAAACCTCCAAATGACATGTGAGTGCAGCAGCAATCCTTGAAAGATCAGAAATGGGTGGAACATATCATCATGCAGCAGGACTGGTGTGCGCAGGATACGCACCAATGCTTGCCACTCCTCCAAGCGCTCCCGATGCGGCAGAACCCCCAAGTCAGAGTCATCAATAGTGGGCAAAGACAGATGGTGGCCATTCCTGCACTGGCTCTGGAGAATATATCGCTCCCCAGCCAGGTGGAGTCTTCACGCTGCAGGTGCGCAGCAGCTCTTTCAAATGTCCTTGCACTTTGAACGTGCAAGTGCTGAAACCTTGGTGATGATCAACATGAAGCTGTCCTGACTGTAGGTGCTGATTAGAAAAAAGGCACCTTTCCCTGGCTGTTCCGTGAGAAAAAACAGGACTCACCATCAGGATCCTCACCAAAATCAGCCCAATTAAAGAATACACTCCCAAGAAGAGCAGTGCATAGAGCGCCAGAAGGATGACCTGCATCCCAAAACATGTGCTTAGGGCAAAAGCACCCTGCTGAGAACAGTGCTGCAGGTAGACAGTCTGTTGGCTGCCAATACACTAAAAGATCTGTGGCCTCAATACGATGCACTCACCTTCAGCTCTGCGGCACTCATGCACTCAAACCTCAAGATGATTGACCTCTGTGGGTCAAGATGCCCCAAGCCACTCATGTCATCTGACCAGCCAGAGACCCTGTCTAGATCCAGGGTTGAAGCTTCTGTTTTCGCTGTTCCAAAGGATCTATTGAAACCCAGCGGCTCTGCTGGTGCCGAGATCCTGGCCCTTGAAATGAAAGTGGTCTTCCTTTCCAAAACTCTGTCATATTGGCAGGAACCATCCAGCTCTTCGTCCAATTCTTTGAATGTATGAGCCCCTTTACTGCTCATTTCTAAGATCTATAACCAACCCGACAGATCAGTTCTGGCTGTATCGACCAGAAGCTTCACCACCCACCATCTGCCTAAACCTTGGACAGCCATTCAAGCGGACACGCACTCAGGAGGAGCCATTTAGCATCCAAAGTGAATTCAACAAGTCACACGGAGTCAAATGTGGAAGAAGCTTGCTCTGAGGTGATACCAGAGATAGCAAGAGTCAAGCGGGATTCCTAAAAGGAGTGTACTTGATATTGGTGATCGTAAAGAGGGCTGCGCTCAATATGATAGAGGCCAGGAAAACAAGAAACGTCGCAAGCAGTCGATGTCTCTCTGTTTAGCAATTTGGGCAGCCAGGTACATTCCGAAGTCGCACGAAGCTGAATGCTCTCGGAAGGATGATGCGCCATCGAACGGCGTGCCATGCACCAGATCCCCCAAATAGTTCAGCGAATATAACGCAACCGACATTGCGTGATCGCAGATAAGTAAATAATTCTTGCACCATCCCTTATCGTAGCAGATCGAGCAGTGTCCTACATTGCACGGATCACAAAGCGAACAATTGGCATCCTCTCGATCTAGATCACTCGAAATTACGGTGGGGCCAATAGCCTTCATCAACTTGAAGAAGAGGAGCCTTTGATAAATGAAAGAGTGTGAGATTTCTCGAGATGAGGACGATGAACGCAGGAAGCTGGATTAAACAGCAGGCACGCCCTCCGACATTGACCCCTGTCTGGACCTAATCTGGCTTCCTTACTGGGAAGCATGCATACTGGACACCATGACAATGATTGCCTCTGGGTGTGAGATCTTTTCCAGCATGCGAAATTTATCATTACACATTTTCATGCAGGGGCCACCTGTCAATTCGACAGGTGATCACCTCATGAGTCGCCGGATCCATGACGGTACGCACCGTCATGGGTCCGCCGGCATGCATGCATGCCGGCGGAGACAGCGCGCTGCATGGCTTGCATGCATGCTTCCCTCTACAGATCTCACAGAACATATATACAATAGAGTAGCTGTCTGGACTCCCTGTATCGTATACGCACCGGCAGCAGGCCGAAAAGCAAGCTCACTGGCCACGCACGCACATAGCAGCCATTTACCTGAAGTAGCTGCAATCTGGATCAATTCAATCAGTGCCGGGCATGACAGCATTAGTCCTCAGAGAGCCAGTGGTGCACCTTCGCATGCCTCCCCCCTGGTGAATTCACCCCCTGCTGCGCTGGCTGCTGAACATATGGCAACCCGTGCAAGCCGAATATTCAGTAGATTCATGTGCAGCTGCAGGTAAGATTAGGCCTACTGTTAAGTGGCAGGAACTCAACATTTTCGTGTTTAAGCACCATCGTTCAGATCATGACTCTTGATAACGCAAGCCTGGCCTGTAAGAATATAAAAAGACACATAGGCTTGATATAGGAACCCCCAGGCCGCCCACCACCTACAAGATGAATGACAAACTCTACACGTGGCAAACGTCTGTGACTGAGCGCTCTGCCTCCTTGTGATGCCTGCATGCTGGCGGCAGTCACCCAGTAGCTAGGTCCCACAATGCAAAACCTGACTGCCCGCAGATCCCCACATCTGAGCTTCTCTGTGTCCGCCATGCTGGACAGGGATCCCCCTGCCAGACACTCTCCCCAGGGCCCAGGCTCTCAGCATGCCATTTGTCCTGTCCCCGCTTCATTTCAAGGCTGCAGGCCGCGCGCGCTCTCCTGTATGCTGCCAGTCACCAGATCGTGATCATCCTCCGGCTGCCGTGTCATGTGCGCCGCTCGCGCAATGTTGGACTCCAGCGACGTGCCCAGCACCTGCAGTCAGCAGCGCGCATGAACACAGTAGAGCAGGCTGGTCTTGGATACGTTCAAAGCTCAAGGGGCACATCTGCGCGCACTCATCAGCTAGCTCCAGCACAGAAGATCTTGACCTATGAAGCTAGCACAACGCATCTGCACCAAGCTCACACGTCCTTGAAGTAGCAACGCAAGATATGGCATACTCCCAGATGCTCTGGCCATACTCTGATAGCCTACGGTTTGCTGGTAAAGTGGTGCGCTATGGTGAACGGGGAAAAAGAACACCTGGTCCACGAGGGCATGTGCCCAGGCAGGCAGGCATGAGGGCACGTCATCAGAACTGACGGATGCCGCATCAGAGTCTGTCACATCGCCGAGGCTGCTGTCGGTTTCGCTCAGTGCCACCAAGTCCAAGCCTGCAGCAGGGGAACAATGGTAATATTCACATCCCTGTGTAAGCATTCAGCCACGCATGCCTGTATAGGCCTCTTTCAAAAGAGCTGTAAAGGTGGGGCATTTGGCAGTTGACTGAGTTTTTCACACCGCGCTGGTATGCATGCTGTAAGGATCGTCCCGCCTGGAGGTGTGTTTGTTACAGGTGAGTGATGCACAATTGCACGCCCTGTTGGGGCGCAAAGAAGAATAGAAAATGGCACTGACCTGTGGAGCAGAGGTAGGAGGAGACACGGGGGCTGTCGGCCAGGGTGAGCGCTGCGCGGCGGCCGCCCACAAAGGCCTTGAGGGGGCTGAATTGGGCACGCAGCACTCCCGCCAGGGCGGTCTGATAGGACTTCAGATAGTGCGCCTTCAGGCTGCGGCAGGCTGCAGGCCACAATTGTGATTAGAGCTGCTAGTCAACTTTAGATTGTGCCAGTCAAAGTGATCGGCAACAGATCATTGATCTACTTAGCTTCTGAGCGTTGATTGAATTGCAACATGCCGCAAAGAACCCCAAAGAGAGCACCATTGCGGGCCACACAACACTACATCAAGTCCTGGTGAAGGGACAACATCAATTGACTCGGTCAAAACTTGCTCCAGCAGATTTTCAGCAGATGACGCCAAATAGCAGGAGAGGCTGGGCCGCACTGGGGCGCAGGTGCAGCTCAAGAGCACTTGGCCGCACGACGATGGATCCCTTTCGATCAACAATGACTCGCGCCCCAGGGCGCTTGTACATGCACACAAACTTGCCCACGCGCGGAATGACATCGGCGTCGTGAACAACATGCCACGTCTCGGGGATCAGAGCCTCGTACTCCCTGCAACGCAAAAGGTTGTTGAGTCAACCCCAAGAGGGTATGCAGAGTCCTGACACTGTGCGCTACTTTGTTTCTGCTGAAGCTGCCTGTGCCAACAATCTCCAGGTTGTGGGCAGCACAAAGACCAGCTAGTCAGGAAATGGTGTGCACATGCATATGTGTCCCTGCAGCATCGGAGCAAATGGGATTTGCAAAGCTCAAGACTCTGAGAAGTGGACTGGTCTGCGCTGCGCACCGGGCGAATGCGTGGTTGCCGGTGCGAGGCGCGCCGTAGGTGTAGACCTGCAAATCTTTGAAGCCGAACGCTGTCCGGATATCAAAAGCTGCCAGGGTTGCCAGCGCTCCCCCTAGCGAGTGCCCTGCATGCATGCATGGCCAAGTCAGGCATCTGACTGCACGGCATATAGACGTGTTGATGCGGTCCTTTTGCACATCCGAGTTGGGCGTAACTGTAACTGTAATGTCCAAAGTGCATGGCAGCGCTACCATGACAGCGCCCTCCCATGCTGGATGTCTTGGCTATCACTAAAATGGCTCACACCCATAATTGTAGAAGCTGACTGGTGTTGATTTCAACCCCATCAAGCTATGGAGACCTTTATAGCAGCTCTGCTGCAAAGGTTCCCGAGAGTTGCAGATTGCACTGATTCAGTAGTTTGGCAGGCTGGAAGATGCAATGAGGGGCTGACCTGTGATGTAGACGTGCCATTCTGCAGTGGGAAGCTTGCTCTTTGTCAGAAGGCTCCCAAGGAAATCCATGACCCGATCTCTGACTCCATGCGCGCTCCAGGAGCGCCAGAACCCCTTGTGCACCAGCGGCCGCCGCCCCAAACAAAAAAGGCCCCTCTTTGGCATATGCTCTGCCCGCCACGCCTTAGGGAGACATGCAAATGAACCAGTCAAAGTGAGGACAGAATATCAGACAGTCTACGCTATGACATGCATAATGCAGGTTATTACTACAGGGCCACAGCTGCCTTCAAATGACAAGGCTGGCAAAGCATGTAAGAGCCTGACCGCATGTCAGACCCGTCTGCCTTTTCTGCCCTCAAAAGAATGCGAACATGAATCTGAGCGGCAGTCGATACCAGAACCTGCAGATGCTGATGTTACTTTACAGGGTGCCAAGAATCTTGCCTGGAGGTCATGCATCACATTCTTCATGCTGGCAGTGCCTCGGAAGGCCACCACAATCGTGTCATGACTCCAGGAAATGAGCACCTGATCACAAGCTATTAGCTCAGCCCAGATATTCAAATAAAAGAGACTGACTTGCATGAAGTTCCCTTTATCCGCCACTGTCATGGAATGAACGGTGCTGTGGCATCTGGATATTGAGATTATGCGTGAGCCAGCGGTGCACCTTTGTATCTGGGTCCTTCTCATGGATGATATGTGTTTGCTGCAGGTCATAGAAACTCAACGCCATTATCATCAGCTCTTCCTTGGTGAGCTCGGCAGGTTCTGCAGCCTTCTGGCTGTCAAGCGATACACTGCGAATGTGTTCTCTGTCGCCTTTTTCAGCGTCACCCTGCAGATCAGAACAGGATTCTGTCAGAGACAGTCTGCCTCCCTGTATGTGCAATCTGCAGACGATTTCTTGAGCCAGTGATGCACTCAGCAGCAAAGTTGCAATGAAAGGCAGCAGGATTGCTCGATGCCCACATGAATTGGAAATGAGCAGTGCGCTTTGAGCACTTACCGGCTGTAAAAGCTTGACCTCACCGGGTTGCACAGGCTGTGGCAGGTCCTTGCTCTTGGGGTCAGGGATGTCGACGTGAACTTCCTTCTCGGCTGCAGGTGGGGCACTGTCCTCGTACACCACCCAGCTGAAAGTGAGCAGCTTGACCGCTGTCTCCAGACAAAACATTGGCTGCTTCTTCACATTCTGCAGAGAGGAAGCACAGGATCACAGGAGACATGTAGCACTTGGATCGCGGGAACCACAAGCAGATGTGCTCATTGTGCTGTGACAAGGCCAAGAGGTGGTGACGACCTGCAAGGTTGTCTGTTTGTGCAAGAATGAGGGACAGAGGACTATCAAACCTTCACGTGCAAGCCGAGCAGGAGATTCCGCTTCTTCACATCCTGCAGAGAAGAAGCACAGGATCACAGGAGACATGCAGCACTTGGATTGCGGCAATCAGATGTGCTCGTTGTGCTGTGACAAGGCAAAGAGGTGGTGACGACCTGCAAGGATGTGTGTTTGTGCAAAATAAAGGGACAGAGGACTATCAAACCTTCACATGCAAGCCGAGCAGGAGATTCCGCTGTGCCAGGTCATCTTTTCTTGTGGCCTCGCTCCAGGAGAAGCCCTGAAGCAGAGTCTGGACTCCGGGGTTTGCCTTTCTGGCTGGCATGGGGAACATGAAAAGTGAGTTGGCCACCTGTGGAGGCACACAGCAGGTTCAACAGGCAGTATGAAGACAGACCACAATCAATTTGAGAAGAAGAAGAACTTCATTGTGCCAGGCGGGATCTGGTGAGGTTTAGTTACCCACCATGGCCCCTGTGACAATGACCTCAAGGGGTAATACACCCAGCCATGTGGTGAAATACGCGCTGCACTTGGTCCAACTGGAGTACCACGAGGTCAGCACAGATGCTACCATGAAGTTCATGATCCACTTTCCCTGGCGCCTCTGTCAACAAACACAATTAATTTCAGACATGCTAGGGAGCGGATGCAAAGATTGCCGGGGTGTTCACACATGCAAGACAGAGTGTGGTTTTCTTGCAGTAGCATATGGGCTCCAGCAAGTAAGGTTGAGCAAGCAAACCTGCCAGTTTTGCAGGAGGTTGCCTGTGCGAAAGCGATTGTAGGGGAGTTTCTCCAGTCGCATGCGCGCGCGGGCGTTGTAGTAAACGTATATCACAAAGTAGCCCACAGAGAGGACCCCCCACACAATGCTGACTATCTTTGTGTGCAGACGTGGGCTGCAAGACCCCTCCCAATTCATCCAGTTGCAAATATCTCTTGTATACGAGTCTGCGCAAGGCATCAGCGTCAGTCCAACAGCCTGTTGAGTTGACATGATTTGAAAGGAGGGCAGATGACCTACATTGATAGACATTGCAAGGAGCACAGAATCTGGCAACTTTGCATCTCTGTCAATGGTCATGTTGTGGGTTAAATGATCCAACCTTTATTCTGAAGCACGGCTTCGCTGATGATGGTACCTTGGAAGCCGCACCACAGCAGAAGTTTGGGGGCATGATACCAAAGGGGAGCATCCAGGATCAGCGGATCCGGCTGTGTGGAGACTGGCTTTCCTGCAAAAAAACCTCATAAATTTCTCTCAACAAGCCTGCAAGCCTGCAAGCCTGCCTGTAACAGACAACCCATGCAGTGAGGCACAAGCGTGTCAGCCAAACAAGAGGTCCCAAGACGAAGAATTCACGGCAGAGACGCCACCTTTGTGCAGCCATGGATTCTGGTTGTGGGCACTCACTGTCAACGTCAGGAATATCTGCGTCAGGAAAGACAATCAGTGATCAGGCAGAAGCAAGCTGTTTTCCTTTGTGCATCCTTTTCACGCTTAAACAGCTGCATGTGTCTTGCGTTTAGGGCATCGCAGCATCTAAGAAGGCTCACCGTGTTCCACATGGTCCACTGAATAACTCCAGATGCATTGGCCAGGTTGCCAAACCAGCCACAGCTGGTCAGCAGTATGTGGACATGCGGTGTCAGCCAGAAGGTGACATTCACCATCTGCACGCAAGGAGTGCATAAGCCGCAGCCCAGGGCCGACAATATTCTTCTGTGTATCACTGCTGAGGGTATTAACGAAATCACCCTCTGTGAATTGCAACTGCTATCTGGGTGGCAGGATCTGGGCATGTGGCCTGCAGGACAACATATCTTGCTGTACTGCCACAGCAGACACGCGCAAGGGGTGGGTTGAGTGCAGGGTGATATACGTTTTCTGTGTAGGATAAATCTTTGCAACAGATATCCGAGTGCCTTGGTGTGGAAGAGCTGCATGCCTGCAGGACAGCCTGCAGAAGGGCCAGGATGACCAGCCGCCGCCTCCTTGAACCCCTGTTGAGCAAACTCAAGCAATCTCAAGCAAATCTTTTGTGCAAATTCCCAAAAGCACTCACATTTTAATCGATACTTTTCCTGCCAGGTGCAAGGTGCTTTTGCGGACAAGCTGCAGGTAAAGGCTGCCACATCCTACCCCTTCATATACTCGCCAGATCCAAGAAAGACCCTTTCATGCGTTGGCACGGTGCTCAGTGTTCAACCCCAGCCAGCCGAGCCCAACAGCAGCAGGGGTACATGAATGTTTACAGCAGCAATAGTGCGCGCACAGTTGCTCACCAGCGCTTGCCACTCCTCCAGGCGCTCCAGATTCGATAGAGACCCCAAGCGAGAATTGTCAGCAAGAGGGCGAGGCAGGGAACTGCCATGCCCACACTGGCCTTGGAGAACCCCTTGTGTCCCAACCATGTGGAGTCTTTGCGCTGCAAGTGCCAGAAATGCCTTTTAGCGTGCAATGGTACCCATGCTCCTACTCTGATTGCCACATGAAGCCACTGGCTCCTGCACCACTGCGCATGAGTGTACCCATAGATCAGGCCATGACAATAACAAAATGTGGGACCCCGGTGCCTGGCAGGCACCAGAGCAAAAGAATGTCTCACCAGCACGTTTTTCACTACGATCAGCCCGATCAATGCCAGCACTCCGAAGAAGAGAAGTGTGTAGAGCGCCAGAAGGATGAGCTGCACACCATTCGCATTACAGTCATACTACTCATCTGAAATCTTGTGCGAATTGCTTTTCAGAACAATGTTGCCAGCATATGACCTCATGGCAAAGCTCTCACCTTCAGCTCTGCGGCGCTCATGCACTCGAACCTCAAAATGATGGATCTCTGAGGGTCCAAACTACCCAATCCGTGCATGTCATCTGACCAGCTTGACGCACTCTTTAGATCCAGGGACGGAAAATCTCCTTTTGCCGTTCCAGGAGATCCATCGAGACCCACTGGATGTGCTGGTGCCGAGATACTGGCCCTTGAATTGAAGGTAGTCTTCCTGTCCAGCACTGTGTCATCCTTGCAGCAACGATCCAGCTTTTCGTCCACCTCTTTTCCTATCTGGGCCTCTTTATCACTCATTGTGAAAATTGGTGTTCTACCGAGTGACTTCTATGGGCTGCATCGGTCTAAAGCCTCTCAATGTCACCATCTGCCTAAACCTTGGACAGACATCGAGTCGCTTACGCACTCAGGAGAAGCTGTCCCGCATTCTAGATATGTTACCGACTTCATAAGGAGTTCGAATGCGTAATGAGCTTGCTTGGCAGGGATACCAGAGGAAGCGAGAGTGACGCAGGACTTTTGGCGTCGGTGTACTCTATATCTAGTGATCGTCAAGAGGTCAGCGCTCGATATGATATGATTCAGGGAAAAGAATCAAAAGCGAGGTATATCGTTATTTTGAGCCTTTTGTTCAGCCAGGGACGTTCCGGAACAGCTGAAGCTCGAGACCTCGAGAGGACACGTCATCGAACGGCGTTCCATGCACCAGCTTCCTGCTCTCTCTTTTGAATCGCATTCTTCTGCATTTTTCTCAAGTATTAGGATCCTGTGATCACCTGGTTATTGAAGGCTATATTAGATCCATCGAAGCACATTTCGTGTAAAAAGTTTGACGGGATGCCAGTTGTTCTACTGTGCAGTCCTTACAGTCCAGGGCATCGCTTGACCCGCTTTGTTTGTAAAATATGCTGCCAATATCTACTATGCTACATCTAGCGATATGGATCCGATCGGTCGAGTATTTGTAGCTTCGCACACTGGAAGGCTTCTAAAGAGCTGCATTCGATATGCAGTAGGCGTACAGAATGGACACATAGATCAATTTCATCGGGCTTGTTGAAGAACAGAATGGACACGGAAGAAGCCCGACGCTTCGGTGAATTCGTAAGCATCGATTGGCAACTGATCAGCAGAAGGCCCCACATCAGAATCCTGGATGTGCGCCAAATGCAAAGTGTAGTGAATTTTTACAATTTGAGAGTGGTCTCCTGAAGATGATAAGCCCTCCAGCGGGTCAGTTGTTGGGGCATGTTGATCCAGAGGAGGCAAACCTCTTGCGTTTCGAGTGCATGTCCGCTTTTGAATTGAAGGTGTGTATCACCTGTTGGGGTTCCAATCTGTTCAGTTCTTCCATTTTTCATGTGCAGCCTGGCTCAACCAAATATCGTTTGCTGCAGATTCTCCTTTCGGCACTGTACAATCTGTCATGCTTGGGAGTACTGTCTTTTTTTGGGTTGATCACGCTGAAGAACGAACTGTTCCAGTGGATGACTTATCAAATGCACACCCATCCTTGATATAGAACAGTGCCAAGACAGTTGGCTCTTAATGCCCCTGTTCTGTGATTGCCAGTGTTCTCACTGCCACGCGGATGCAACTATCGACCTTGTCATTACTGCAGCGGCATGATTGCAAGCGGCTTGGCTAAAGACATTGTTCATGGCCAGTGTGGCCACCCCTTGTCTCACGCTGCTGATAGGCATCCTGCTCTGGGGGTGGCACTCAGATATGGGACGCTTGGAAGAGCGCTAAACACTGGTGCGCAGCAATGTAATTCCCATTGCTGCTGCATCTGTGCGCCTTGTACCAACTTGAGCAAACAGTGATTTCAGAGTGGAACATGTAGGCTTCCATTCTCTGTGCTCCTGTGCCTTGAGCATCTGGTTTTGGTGTGCAGGGGGTAGAGGAGGGGGCGGCATGTGACACTGGCATTTGGTCTATCAGCAGATGTGAGACTGCCACCTCCTCAAGTGAGCAGGCATCGGAGCCTGAGACACGCTCTGTGCGCTCTGAGGAGCGATCCATGCAAATGCCTGATTGGGCAGACACATGCGCTCTTGTAGATCAGGCGCGTCCCTCCCTGCCCTTTATCCCGCAGGATTCCGGAAATTATTAAAGGCAGTCAGTGCCCCGGCCTGCCACATGCCCATATCATGCTCCTGGATTTCTTCCTGGACCTGGTGGTGCTTGCTACTGCTTTCAAATGAGCATGTATCTGTGATATCCAATTGCTTGTTCTGTGTCCAGCTGCGGTAGGAGTCAGGAGACAGACTTTCACCAGTTCTTACCTGCTGCATGCATATGCAGGCAGTGGGGACGTTTCTGGAATCCAGCATTGCGAGGAGTAAGCACATGTTAAGAGAGCTTAAGCAGCAATTATGCTCTGGTGACTGGTGCTCTCAGAGACAGCGGGCGCAGCCAGCAGGACAGAGATTTAGCGCATCAGCCGCAGGGAAGCATCTTATAATGTGCAGCACGCTTCAGAGGCACACAAGCCAGCACCACTTGGGCTGCAGAGCTCTCATTTGAACAGGAACAAGAATGAGGGTTTTCTCTGGTCCGTGTGGTATTTGGCAGTGTGAGGGCAATGGCAGATTTGGTACTGCCACATGCAGTTGGGGCGGCCTGGGAGCACTGCAGCACAGGGGACTTCAATATGGCGTAATGCAAACGGCTCTATGGGTTACCAGGAATCGGTGTCATTCTGTTTTTTTCTGTCGGTATTTGACGTGAAGTATGGGAGACCTCGGATTGAAAAAGTTCTTGGGAATCCGGGATGAGAATACCTTGAAGTTGTTCATGGCCACGAAAGATAGGCTTTTCTGGACCTGATCCTGGCATACTCAGAAAGATCAGAAGGTCTTCGTTGTGAATAGAAGCACCGAAAAGAACAAAGATCTCTGCAGAAAGTTTGAGCAATAATAAAATCACTGGTACATCTATTTGGACTAGATATGGAGCCAATCTGCAAGGTGATCTGCAGTCCGGCATGTCTCTCTGCTTTGTAGGCTTGCCGAAAGTCCATGCATGTCTTGCATAGCTGGGATCTGCAATCACCTCGGGCAAAGAAGCATTCAATCTTAGTCTCTGCATGCGTGCGCATCGACCTCCACAAAGGCCATTCTTCCTGATGGCTGTCGTGAAAGGCAATTGGCACCTCAAGGGTTTCTGCGGTGCGATCGCCCCAGAAATCATCCCGAAGAATCAAATCAGCTTTTCAACTACTATGCCTGATGCACAAGAGTGCAAAGAATAATTGTGCAAGGCCCAGGCGACCCACCTTGAACTTCAAGGCTTGAAGCCCAGCTTGGGAAGGAACGCCATGGTAGACGAGGAGAGCCATGCATGCCCAAAATTGTCTCAGGGTTGGTCTATGTATGTGCAGCCATCGCCAAGCAATAGATGGGGCCACTGGCTGAAGATGTTCCTTGCAATCAACAGAGCAAGGCTTCAAATGTGCATGCGCTTCATTTTGTAAGCAGGAAAAGATGGGCCCCGAATGAGCTCGAGGCCTACTAGGCTCACATGAGCCACCGGTGCACCCCTGGCTTGGGATGTTCTGACCTGGTATTGCTATTGGACTTTTGTACAACACGTTGGCAACTGCAACTTGCATTACAGTGCTAAAGGACAAGGCTCTCAATGTACAGCAGCCCAAATTTGTTTGCAAACTCTCCTTTTCCGGCTATTGAACCTAAATCTGTCATGATCAATCAAATGGTATCAAATCAAGGTTTAAGCTTGCATTACTGTTTGTTCAAATCGTCAGTGAAGACATTGAGCGATGTTCAAGCAGTCATGGTGCTCAAGCCTCACATCTCCACTGTGTTGCTTCAAAGCCACCATAACTGCATGTCCGCCATCCGCTTCCGGAAACACCCGGAAATTGCTGGGCGCTCCAGCTGCAACCGCGCGCAACCCACTTGGCGCAACCATACTAAACTGAGTCTCACAAGAAAACCTAACCGATGTTTCACACCCACACAAGCGCGTAGACACAAACTGCACCCACCCCTCAGACCCCCACAGCAAATACACGTCAGACACGCTCACCCACTTCGTCATCACCTCCCAGCCAGCGTGTCCAACGTGTCAGCATTTACACGTCGGACACGCGCGTCACCCACGTGTCCACCACCTCTCGTTCCGCTTTCCACCCACGCCTTGAATGATTCAAGTTGAATCATATGGAGGGATCATGAAGATGGGGCAGTAGGGCGAGTGCCCAAAGCGTAAAGCATGATGACAGAGCTCCCATTATGCTCATGTCTTAGGGAAGGTTTGCGCAATTGGATCTGTTGAATTTGTTTCTGGTGCCAGTGGCTTGGTGCATGCGAATGATAATGCGCCAGCGTTCACCTCTAAGATCGGAATGCAATGTTCCAGGAACGTAATAAGCCAAGGCATGGTGGCAGACTTTTAGGATACTCATTCAGGAGACTCTCTGAGCAGGAGGGACAATCCTATTTCCCTAGCTTCAATTTGACAGCTAGGGAAAACTTAATTAATTACAGGCCTCAGGCCTTAGAGTCAGCGTTAATGATCCCAGGGGCAGGCCACAAGAACACGCTGTTACGTCTCATGTTCCTGCGCGCGCTCCGTCATCCAAAATATGAAGATCACTCGTAAATGTCACAACAAATGATAGAATGCTTCCGGTGCATAATCAACAGTTCAGAAAAACAAGGTCAATCGACGTTCGGAAAGTCAATCCCATGCCACACTCACCAGGAAAAAGCGAGGATTGGTTGCCACGAGGTATGGTCTCGCAGACGCATTCTTCAATTGATTAAATCTTTTAATATTGAAATCGACCAAGAAGAAGCCTGATGAATCGGTTCAGACAAGGAAAGATAATCTCGTGGCATCTCCAGGGTGACAACCCAGGACGTCGGAGAAACGATGCGATATATCTTACAGGTGATCCGGAGGAAGGATAATTGTTTTTTTATATTTTGAAGAGGTCGCAGAAGTGCCTGCGTTGAGTGTGTTCAAGCATAAAAGTCCACGCCCCTTTCTGAAGGAATGTTGGTGCACAGGGGTACTTGCAGAAGCAGACAATATCAACTTGAACAAACGTCTCTATAGGAAGGTGAGCAATTGTTCATGCGCTTTGAGTCTGGGCACCACAGCATGCCTTGTTGCTCTGGGGTCCAACAAGCGGTCTTAATGCAGGAGATTCTAGTGAGGGAGGTGCAAAGGTTCCATGGGGAGTCAATATTGTCAGGCAAGGCCTTTGGGGAGTTGACGCACCCGTGCTACACATCAAAGTCTTTCTGTTCCCTCAACGCTCCTGCAGTTAGCCACCAGGTAGAGGAAAGCACCACATCCTATCCACCAAGAGCACCGGCAGATACCGGGATGAAGACTCAGCGGCTCTTGATTGAGAGGCCTGAGTCAGGAATGCCTTTTAGACCGGGAGTTTGCTTATAAGCAATGCCATTGGGGAGCCAGAATGTCAGCTTTGAGAATAGGAGAGTATCACATGCCCTGCTAGCGTTTTGGATTTTGCTGTTCCAAATGTCAATCAAAGCCGTGCATGGTCCTGTCTCACGCAGATCATGGCGGTGTGGTGGAGAGGCAACCAGCTGCATGGCCTGATCAGGCTCCTCGACACAGCTTCTGGGCAGTGCGCAGCGCAGCACCTGGCGGCCGGGCGGCAGCTGGGCGCTTCTCTGCGCAGCTGGACCTCACTGGTGCCTGACGCCAGATCTGGCGCTCATGTCATACAGGATGACATGCACCTCATCACGTGCCAGCCTGCCCCAAGCTCTTGTCTTTGAATCCATGCATATTATTATATCTGTGGCTCTGTGTAGTAAGCATGCTGCGCTGCACCTGATGAACTGCTTTCTTGCTCTAGATTCAAGTGGAAGTCTGAGGCGTGCAGGGTTGCTTTCGTGCCCCGCGTGGAGGTCTCTCATGAGGCTCCGTCAAAGCCTGGATCGCACGGCAAGTTGCACTGACACCAGCTCCCACCTATTGTGTGCAGGTTTGATCTGACGCCAAGGCCAGCGTCTGGGGCATTCTTGCGGCCTGTACCACCTCAGCTCTGCGTAGCCCTTCGATCTAGAATACCAGAGTGGCCTGTGAAGGCGGACTGCACCACGTCAACCGCCAACCGTCAACTGTGACAGAGCAGTAGATTGTGGCACAGATCAGCAGCCATTGGAAAGGAGCCCTAAATTATCTGTATCTGAGACTGGCCCAGAAGAGTGCTTCTCAGACCAGAAGGGCAACCCATCACCAATTGTACCTCATCTTCTATATATATATGGAAGAGAAGTAGAAATACTGAGCACCGTGCTCACGGTTGATTGGGCTTGGCTTGAATCTGGGTCCATCACAGGTTTCCGATCCCTTGCAATTGCCTGTAGCATGCTAGTCCTGCGCAGGACAAGTGTAAAAAATAATAACAGTCATGAGAATAGGGAATAAATGTTACAGTGTAACTACTCACATCTACCTTGCTACTGTAGTAATCCGGGACGCTGTCATTGGCGATGGTAAACATACCTGATCTGGGCACAGAATAGATTTTGTGAACATTTCACATTGAAGGCCTTTAAAAACTCCCCTTCAAGAAGGTTTCAATGAAGATTCTGTTGTCCACTGCCTCTCGGATTGAGGGATGGTAAGAATTCACTTGCACAGCGTCCACTGTATGTTCACTGTATGTAATACCGCAATCATGGCGCTTGATGCCGCATGTCGCAGTGACATCGCCCTGAACGCGTGCACGTGTCACGGTGGATAAATGCTTCAGAACTTATGACGTGAGAATACTGGAAAAAGCTTTTTGGCTCAGTTTGCTTCTGTTTTCATAGCTATAGAGGGTTATTCGAATGTAAAACAATATGAGAAAATATATATTCTTGGGGCCAAAATGAAATAAAATCACCGGTGGGGTTCGAAGTTGCGCCTTCCACGTGCGGAGGCTCTCAACATAGCCGCACACAAACACGCTTCTGGGACGGACTTTCGACTTAGCCGCACACCCAAATAGGAATCCTCTTTTGATCGACAATCAGCGGTTTTCCATGTGCTATATAGTATATTAAGCGCTTCCAATTTGAAAGCTTGAGTTGCCTGCATGCACATCGGTGCCCTGCGTGATTGGATTGTGATGTTGACGCATGCATGATATTGCTTTGAGGCTGTGTGGAACAGGAACATATGCGACAACTTACTTGAACGAATTTTGGATGAAGTACCGTAGTCGCCAAGAGTTGATTGACAAGCCATTCAAAGAGCATGCACACGGGTGGCATGGCAAGCAACATACTCTGCATGGGTCAAGTAGCATGGTGAGCGGCCCAAACAAAGCATCAGCACACAGAACCGATATCATTAAGTTAGCACACAGTCGCTGGCATTGCTGCGGGCTCACCACCAAGAGCCGGCATTGGTATCCTCCCATCTGTACTGTGACTCTGAACATGCAAACCTCCGCCCATGCCAATCCTGCCACGCCTGAAAATTGGTACTGCTTTTGACATCCAACTATCAATGCCTCAATGGCAGGGCAATCCCCACATGCAGCTTTGATCAAAACACATCATTTGGCATCTCTGTTTACGGTATATCGCCCTGCATGTAAAGGCAGCTCTTTTCCTTTTGTGCAGACCCTGGGTTGTGCAGCCGCACATGGCTTTGCATGCTGCTGACAAGCCAATGAAATAAAATTTGTTTGCACGATGCTCTGCTCCCATCGTTGATTGCTGTGGCACCACAGCTCTTCCAGACACGCTTCCTGTCTTTCATAAAGTGCATCAGCTCCTTGAAACGTTGTGTGAGCACGGTCATGTCACTGCTGCTGTGTCAGCATTGTGGGTGAACCATGCAGGCTCTGCGCCTTCCATCTCAAATATACCCTACAGATCTTTCATCTGCATCTCTCATGGTGCAGACTACACCCCAGTCTCCCACCCGCCACCGCCATACTGTGCCCTTGAATTAGCAAATTGTGTCTCCTGCCTGAAGCTAAATCTCACTTCTCAGCCTGCACTATCCTGCGCTGACCCTTCCTGCATCTCTACCTGTAGCATGTGCCAGACTCATGCTGCCAGCAGAAACGCCTCACCACTGGATGAACTTGACTCGGCTGCTGTGGGACAGTCATGGCCTGCAGTGCGCGCGCATGCAGAGGGAGCCAGATCAGGCGTGGGCATGCATGCGGCGGCCGGTGCCGGAGTTGAAGCTGCTCTGAGAGGGGTTGTAGTTCAGCTGCGGCATTGCATTCGCCGGTGGCGGTGAGGAAAGGCCTGCCAGACCTGCAACACGCAAAGATGATCTTTGCTTGTCGGGTTGTTGAGCTTCAATGAGTCAGTTTGAGCTTCAGCATGCTTGCGCAGCTCAATTTGAGCTCTGACAAAGACCCATGAAAGGTACAACTCATCACATCCTGACAATCTGGGAGTCAGATTCTCTTGGCTTGTCTTTCTCAGGCTTGGATACAAGGTTGCTTGTGCTGCAGTCGGATCCTATCACTGGGGTCACCGACATGCTGCGAGCAATGCATACAGCATAATATGATGGCTTCAATCCCCCACTTAGCTAGCACCAACACCGGGTCCAGGGATCTGGGGGAGCGCAGTGACAAACACTGTTTTTAGCACGCAAGACAGGGGCAATTACCTAAGGTTCCAGGGGGCGGCGAGCTGTTGATAGATCCGCTCTGCACCGCCTGCAGGAGACTGCCGCTTGAGCCGCCGCTGTTGCCTGACCCCGCGCTGGCCACTCCCAAAGAGGTCCCCAGCTCGCTAGAGCTCCCCAGGATGCTGCTGCTGCCTGATGTGGAGCCTGCAGATGCACAAGTCTCTGTCAGACAGCGCTGATCATCGCAGGGAAAGGTGTCATGCATCGCCATGCCATGCCCCTCACAGGAGCCTGGAACCACCATAATGAGCAAGGGCCCGGTGATCTAACATGCATGTGGGCTGCACAGGCACAGCAGTACTGTTCTCAGAGATGTACAGCTTTGTCATCCGCTGCAGGTAGGCTGGGCTCACAGGCTTGCCACATTGGTGGCTTACAGCGGCAGGGCAAGACAGCAGAGGCAGATCGACGATGAAGGATGCTGAACAATGGAAGGTGAACAAACAAACAAGCAATGCAGACCTGCATCTGCTCCCACTACTGATGGCGACTGCTGCAGCCATCGGCCTTGTCTTTGGAGCACAGCATTACCTGGTAGACCCTGCAGGTGCCTTGCTGCCTCTACCTGCATTGCATGTGTGCACAGCTTGATCGAAGCCCAGGATAGCGGCCTGCAAATCTGGTGAAAGGATTGCATGCAATTGTGGCCCTGTAGAGAGGCAATCTGGCACAACGATCATTTGCCACTGCTTGCTGGCTGCTCCTTCAGCCTGGGTTCTCACCTGTCCTATGTGCCAGAGCAGCAGGCTGCTGACACAGATGACTAGGAGAGGCGAGATTCTCCTTCGCCAAAGCATTTCCTTCCTCGGAACTCTTGACGAAGATCTCTGCGTTGGGAAATTTTGATCACGAACACTGGCTTTTGAAACTTGCAGGCTGCTCAACTTCGGCAGCCCGTCTTTCCTGCATCAGAATTGAATTGTTGAGACTAGGCCGCTGGAGTGAGAAAGACAGAATATACCGTGCTTCGTCAAAGGCACCTGAAAATACCCAAGCGCCAGCTGTCTCCTCTGCTCAGGCTGCAGATGGTGATCTAGCCTCCCCCATCGATCCAACCTCTCTACAAAATATCTTCTTCTCGTTACTTGTTGCTGAAGCTGCCGCCAGGGCTGCTACGTACGATTCGCTGCCAGGTGCTTCACGTCTCGGAACGGCCCACCAAGACACCACAGCTCGCACACCGTTCAGGAAGGGCTTGAGAGGCGGCAGGCAATCGAATCAATCAGGCGACGTCTTTGACAGTCTCTGCAACGCGATCGAGAGCATCTCCTCAGCGTTGACAATTGAAAATCGCCAGATGGCAGCACTGACGCGAGAGGAGGTCCTCCACGTGTGACATGCTCGAAGCTGCATGGGCTGACGCGACATTCGGTGACTGGACGCCGACTGGACACCAAAGTCGCATCGATCGTGAGGCAGCAAGCTCGACAAACTTTGCTCCTGCAAGAGCTCTACAATCTTAGGATACTGGATCGTAAGCTCCTGCTACTCTGACGCTTCAAACGTGCTCTGAGGTGGCCACCTTGTGGAAGCGGACTCTGCGAGCTACGTGATCGCAATAGCGCGACCTGTGCACCGGGCAACCCGGCTCTGTGTCTTGCTCTTGCTGCCGCTGCTGCTGTTCGTGCTGGGGCAAGCAAGCGCCAAGTCAAAGTCGAAGGAAAAGGTGATCCCCGCTTGTGGTTCCTGCGCACTTGTCCTGATGATTCGGAGACAGACGAAAATGACTCAGCAAGCTTCACCCCTATTCATCTTGTGCCAGCTTGAGAAAACTAGGCTTCCAGTGGGAAATTCTACCGACAGAAACTTCTTCAGGACAATGTGTTTCGTGCCGATTTCGAACGGCAGCTCAAGATCATGCGTTGCTAAGTCGAGAAAATCTCCACTTACCTGTGTACTGATGCATGAACATCCCAGGCTGGTCCAGACCGCATTTGCAAGACATATCTTCCAAAATGTGTCTTCCTCTATTGCTCTTGCAATCTGGGTGCTGGCTCACAAAAATGGCCAGAGACCCACCTTCAGCTTCCTGCATGCATGCTCCCATGCCACAGATGACGCATGCGGTTTGAGCATTGTTGCTGATGGGTTTCTTTTGGCTTGCTGGCTGCAGGCGGCCACCATAACCTATGTTGCCATCCTGACAGGGGACCAGATGGTGCCTCCAGTCAACACCACCGCGCACGGGGAGGTGGACTTTGCAGTGCACCAACACAAGAAGAGCAAGGATGACTTCGTCTCCTACAACATCACCCTCTTCCAAGTGAGCCACCTGAAGGAGATCGACCTGCGCCAAGCCCAGCAGGGGCAGCCGGGAGACAAGATCGCCATCCTGTGGGGGCCCTCAGACACCGGCTTGAACCAGGTCAGGCTGCCTTCCTTTTGCCATGACATGCCCTACCTTACAGAGTGACATGTACATGCCATCCCATTTGAGGATAAGCAGCAGCACTGCCAGTGCTGCTCAATGATCTGATTAGGGATGTGCAGCTTCACCTCTCAACAATGCATGCATGATTGGGAAGCACATGAAGCCTGCGCCAACAAATGCATGGAGGCATTAGTAATGAGTTGGCCACCTCATTACATTTCTCAAGAGTCTCCAGTCAGAGGATGTGTGAATTATGATAGCATGTGCACTGCCGGTTAGCAACATGAACATGCTCACATTCATGTTGCTACGCTTGCAACCATCCCCTGACTTCCAGAGTTCTTATGCATTGCTGATACCGAGACTCTGTGCTGCGCAGGAAGTGAACGGCCAGCTGAAGCAGGGCAACCTGACCAAGAGCAGCTTTGACAAAGGACCCATGTCAAAGAAAGATCCGAACGAGCTCATGCAGCGCTTCAATGACAACGATGTCTATGTCCTGGTGACCACCACTGACCATCCGGAAGGCCTCCTGCGCGGCCAGGTGCACAGGAAGAACGACACATCATCTCCTTGAACAGTCACCCACAGTCAGCAGCCACTGCTGTGGCTGTGATCAGCTGCTGATGGCAGTCAATAGGTGTGGTGTCAAGTGCCCTGAGGCCAAGACAGGAGGAGCAGGTGAATTATCCTGCTGAGTGTCTGATCCGGAAGTTTCATATGGGGACATATCCTGGAGGTCAACAGGAAGAACGTGTCTCGTGCCATGTTACTTCAAGTCGTCAGTAAGGACAAGACTGCTGTGAACCCCAAGGCCAGTCACTGCTGTGACTGTGCTGCAACCTGCTGATTATGGCAGCCAAAAGGTGTGGTGTCAAGTGCCCTTGAGCCCCCATGAGGCCCCGGGGGCAGGGGAAGAATCGTTCAATCCAGAAATTCCGCTATGCGCGGGCTGCGGTATGCAACAGGGATGGTGGGTTTTGAGCCATAAGCTCTAGCTTTCAAGCTGCCAGTTGTGATAAGACTGCAGCGGCCTGCCTGTGTTGCCATTGCATGCAAGGCAGGCCGACAGGCAGCACTGTCAAAATGCACTGATGCAATCTCAAGATTGGGGAGAGCGTTGAAATGCATGGAGCTTTTGGGTGCTTGAAAGAGCTGTGTTAGTTCTTGCAATAACTTGTTGATGTACTGCCAAACGGATGTCGTTGCTTAAATGACATGCCCCTTCATGAGTATGATGTCAGCGGCAAGATTTGAATGCCAGGCTTGAGTGTGCACATGTGCGCATGCCTTACAGTTTGTACTTGCGGACTGTCAAGAGCTAATTCACTGCTCGACTTGTTATTGATACAAGCTCAGTGTGTCAATCTACCAGTTGTTGCGAGGACTGTCTAGCTAGCGTTCTTGTGAATCTGGTGGTGCACAGCTGAAAAGCTGGGTGTCACCAGTTATTTGACATGCTGGGAAAGGATAATTTTTGCATGGCATGCTTTGCTGGATTATGTAAGGAAGCTTACATGCCAAAGCTTCGGTGGAGGACAGCAATGGCCATGGAGATACAAGTCTTGCTAATTTTGAGGTCGTTCAAAACAACCATCTGACAGATCCAGTCAGACGCTTCGTGCACTTCACGTCAGTCAAAGCCCCTCTGATCTGCCTGGCTGGAAGATAGCACTGCAGGAAGATTTAAAAATTATACTTGCAAGGCGCGAAGGTCATCTTGCTCGGCAATTGTCGCAGTCCACCGATGGATATCGAGGCATTCCGGTGAAAGCATTTGTTGCATTAATCTTGTTGAAAGTGGTGGCAAAAGCTAAAGTAAATGTCTCAATCGGTTAATAAATATTAAATGTATCTATCAGGTGGCTTGTATACAACGACTGGTTCCGCAATCGGAGCTTGATGACGTTGATGAAAGGGATCGATGCCGTCCTGCAAATACGTCATGTTGGTCCTTCCTGCTGCTTGATCACACAGTGTACAGTTGCTGCAAACTTTCTCAAGGGCATCGGTTATGGAGGACATCCAGATTTTTCTCCGCGAGAGAGAAGAGAACCCGACGTTACTGTAAAGTAGTAATCCAACAATCACGTGGCCTTGCGACCTTCTTCTTTGCTCAAGAACTGGGCACATCCAGTCTCAATAGCAGGAACAACTTGACAAGTGTAAAGCCTGTAGAAAACCTCGCTGAGCTGGGTTGAGAAGCTGCAGATCGTACCGAAACATCATGATCGGTCTCTCAGACAGGCGGGGTCGGTCGTGCGTCATTCTGCCGGTGCTGCTCCTGCTCTTCGGGCTGTGGGGCCAGGCGGACGCCAGATCGGATGAAACGGTACGTCTCGAACTTTTCGACCCAGACGAATCGTGCGGAAGACACCCTTGCACCGAGAGCATAACGACGATGACTCAGACAATGCAGACCTCTCTTCCTCCCATCACAGCGTGGATCATGCGAGGAATTGTCAGAAAGCTCCTCTAGATAGCTATGGAAGTACTATAGTACTTCCTGCCCCTAGGCAAGTGAAGTCCTGGCTGGCAAGAGTTACCATGTCAGGCAAGCCTAGCTTCTTGGACAGTGGAATTTGTCCTGTGTGCCGGATCACCAGCTGACTGGCAGGTGCTACAGTATCCTCTGCACCCTCACTGCATTTCAAATGACGATCTTGTACCCTCTTCTGTACAGGGACAATTGAGCAACTATACCGCCATCCTGACAGGGGACCAGGTGGTGCCCCCAGTGAACACCAGCGCGCATGGGGAGGTGGACTTTGTCATCCACCACCACATACACTCCAAGGATGACTCAGCAGCCTACACCATCACCCTGTTCCAGGTCAACCACCTGAAGGAGATCGACCTGCGCCAAGCCCATGCAGGCCAGAATGGAGACAAGGTGGCCACCCTCTGGGGCCCCTCCCCCAATGGCCTGCCCCAGGCAAGACCCCCCTTCCCTTCTCAGAACTTTCATTCATGGATCCTCGATGATATGAATTTGCAGACGGCATGTAGGGGCGCCAATGTGGCAATAGTGACAGTGGTTGCTTTGAAACGTACATGCCAGAGAGTGTCCTGTTGATACTGCTAACGGGAAAGGCCAGCGTGGGGTTCTGTGGCAAGAGAAGGGGATTTGAAGCATGAGCTGTGCATGAGCTGTGCATTCAGGCCCTGGATGTGTGTGCTGCACAGGTGGTGAATGGCGTCCTGAAGCAAGGTATCCTGAAACGCAATGACATGAGCAAGGTAACAGCAGTTGATTCAGTTTTCAAGTTGTGCTAATGGCATTATTCGCAAAAACCTGAGTTCGAATTTGAAATGCAGGGGCCAATGAGCAGGAAGGATCTGAACGAATTCGCGCAGCGTTCCAGTGATGGCGACATGTATGTGCTGGTTACCACTGTAGAAAACCCCGACGGGCTGCTGCGCGGTCAGGTTGAGCCAGCCAACATGACTTTTGCACCGCCCTGACCCCCGCGTGACTAAGGGACAGAAGCAGGGGAAAGTCACTATATGGACCAGTATGGTAACTGCTCCTGGTCAGCAAAGCAGCACAGAAGCGCATGCTCAAATGATCAATCTCAGCAGGGACACTTGGTACATTGGGAGCCTGCACAAGCAGAATTGCCATGCACGAAGGTGTCTGCAAGGATATAGGGGCTGGAATTGCTGATGCATGTTGGATCACTGCCTAAGCCTGGCAAGTGAGGTAGGAGGTTGATAAGCGCTTGCCAGGCAGGTGGCATTGTGGCCTGGATGTCTGCGTGTTCCCATGGCAGGCCCAAACTGAGAGTCAGAGGCTGATGCTTGCAATTGCGCTGCCAGCATGTCTATCATGCTCGCAGCACAAGCAAGATAGGAAATGAGATCCATTACTTTATATTCTTTGACCATGCGCACATGACATCCTGTATTATTAAAGTAGTGGTTGTGAGGCATGATGATGGGTTGGAGCTGTGGCATGAACTGGGGTGCTTACATGCGGAGTGCCACCTGCCTAACATCACAAATTGCTAATGGTAAGCTATTGGATTGATTCTAGACCAGGTGTATTTGACACCTCTCAGAGGTACAACCTTAAGTCGGTCTCGCTCTTCTTACACCCCAGTTCAAGCTCTTACATTAAAGGTGCCCACATCAAAGGTGCCCAGGCATTCAATGTTTGGGCCCACTGAAATCTTTGACAAAAGCTATTCATTTCAGCGCTTCCAGTGCTACATTGTAGCACTGGAAGCGCTGCAATGCATGTGACCCAAGCAGAGTGAACAGGCAGAGTTGAATGCTGGCACACAAGTCATCTGGAGTAATTTAGAATTTCGAAGCCACATCAAGAAGGCACCCCATACATAACATAATGGTTGCGTGAAAACAGTACTACTTGTCATTCCTGGTGGAATCAGTAATATGTTCAAGCAGGCAAACGGCACACAGCAAACTCCGGATGCCAAGCCAAGAGCATCGAGTTCTTCATAGCTTTTCTTACCTATCCTAACTGTCATATCTAGTAAATCAACGACCCTTCTCAGCATTCCAAGTCTTCCTATCTCTCATACCTATCCTAACTCTCATACCCTTCCTACCTATCTTACCTTTCATACCCTTCCTACCTATCCTAACTCTCCGAACTTTCATACCTTTCTTAACTCTCATACCTTTCCTAACCCTCATACCCTTCCTAACTCTCATACCCTTCCTACCTATCCTATTTCTCATACCTTTCCTACCTTTCATACCTTTCCTACCTATCCTAACTCGCATATCCTTCCTACCTATCCTAACTCTCATACCCTTCTTACCTTTCCTAACTTTCATACCCTTCCAACCTATCCTACCTCTCCTAACTCTCATACCTATCCTAACTCTCACACCTTTCCTAACTCTCATACTCTTCCTACCTATCCTAACTCTGATACTTTTCCTACCTCTCATACCCTGCCCAGTACTCCTAGATCTCCTAGCTCTCATACACTAGCAGGCGCCCCGGCTCTATTTTATAAAGTAATGCCAGCGCACCCCCTGACACTGCATTATTTCATACAGCGGAGCCGGGGCGCCTGCGAGCCGGCCGCTGCCGCTGAGCGCTGCCGCC